>Ga0209963_1000129_pt1 | contig 278931 bp, 251 predicted proteins | sample ThiBio_1000_biof_2_FD_183957 | JGI IMG/M metagenome (GOLD analysis project Ga0209963, IMG submission 183957) | Wastewater bioreactor microbial communities from Cape Town, South Africa - Thiocy_cont_1000_biof (SPAdes) | ecosystem: Engineered > Bioreactor > Thiocyanate-remediating >... | reverse complement strand
CGCGCTCGGTCACTTGTTTAACTGCCTCGATCTTGAACTCATCCGTATACCGCTTGCCACTCATACTGACCTCCTCGGTTGCCATAAATTATGGCTCGAAGATGTCTACGAAAGGCTGGCCGGTCCAGCAACGGATGAAAAAACACCCCCTCAAGGAGGGGGTGATATAGCTTCTTGGTCTGTTGTAGCGGTTCAGCCCCAAACTATGCATGCAAGATTGGGGGTAAGACCTCGCGGCTGGCTTTTTTACATCCACGACAGGCATCGCCGCGCCGAGGTGGGCAGAGGTGCGCCGAAATGCGCCGACGCTCTGACGTCAGATCGTCAGCACAGGACCACCGTCGCCGTTGGCCGAGCGAAGCTGCTTGACCCACCGCTTGGCCGGCAGGCCCGTGGCGGCTTCCACCACCTTCGCGCGGGCTTCCACATCCTTCCACTCCACCGAGAGCAGCGGACCGTTGAAGGCCAGCACGATCACGTTGCCGTCGTGCACTTCAGGGAATTCGATCACGCGATTATCGAAAGCTTGACGCAGGCGACGGATGTTCTTCGGATAGCTGTCGTGATCGCCGAACAGATTCGTCGTCAGCATGCCGGGTGCGCTCAGCGTGGCGCGGCAGGCCTTGTAGAACGCGGGCGTGTCATGCACCGGGCCACGTGCGGTCGCGTCGTAGAGATCGACTTGCAACACGTCGACCGTGCCATGCCTCGCCGGGTCGGTGACGAAATCCCAGGCATCCGCTTCCAGCACCTTCAATCGGCGCGAGTCATCCGGCAGGCTGAACATGGTGCGCGCCGCCACGACCACGGCCGGGTTCAACTCCACGGCGGTGACCTGTGTACGCGGGAACTGGCGATGCGAGAACTTGGTGAGCGACCCAGTGCCGAGACCCAGTTGCACCACGTGCTTGGGCGCACGCATGAACAGCAGCCACGCCATCATCTGTTGCGCGTATTCCAGCTCGATCCGGTCAGGCTTGGACAGACGCATTGCCCCTTGCACCCACGGGGTGCCAAAGTGCAGGTAACGCACGCCCCCCATTTCGGAAAACGTCACCGGCGCGAAACGCGGCTTGTACGCGGGACGGGAGGAACGGACGGTGCGCTCGTCGCTGACGAATGCTTCGGCTTCGATGGATTTGCGTTTGATGAGGGTCATGTGTCCTTCAATGAAACTCGGGAGATTCCGATGGGAACGCATTGTACCGGGTTCGCTTCCCGCCCCGTCGAGACGCCGCAACGCACGCGTCGCGATGACGCATCCGGCACAAGATCAGTGCCCCGGGCAGGATCCGCCGCACCATTTCGCTGCGCCCCGACGCCCAGGGCCGCTGCAATGAGCGATGGCATGGATATTGCAAAAGACACGCACAGGCCAACGGCGGCCTGAAAACAAACTGGCAAGTCGCGATGACATGCTCCGAAAAGGAGCGTCCCGGGCAATGGCGCCCCGAAGCGAGATGACCACGCACCGGGCAACCGGTTCGCAGGCATCTCGCTTCGGGGCGCTTTTGCTTTGCCGCTCAGCACGGCGCGCCTCTGCGTCGACACTCTCTGTAAGGCATGGCATGAACGCTTTTTCTACGCAATCAACCGAGGCCGAAGTGTCCGCCGAAACCCTCGGCACATTGATCAACCTCTCCGGCAGGCAGCGCATGCTGTCGCAACGGATCATCCTTCAGTTGTTGCTCGCTTCGCGTGGGGACACGGCCGCGCTCGATATCGCACGCCAGTGTCTGTCGATGTTCGAGTCGGCGCATTCGGATCTCGCGACGGGCAATGAGCGTTTCCCTGGCGCGTTCTCCAGCGCCTTGCAGCAGCTTTATTTCGGCAGTCCGCGCGCCGACGCTCGTATCCGTGATTTCATCGCCCAGGTCAGCGCCGTGATAGACGCCCCTTTGGCGGACACCCATCGGCAAGCGTCATCCCTCGATGCCCTGGTCGCACAGGCCACCCCGCTACTTGACCTGCTACAGACCGTCACCCAGGCCTATCAGGAGGAAATGCACCGTTGCGAAGTTGCCGTGCGCAAACGCCAGACCGACCTCGTGGAGCGCCTCAGCGGTATTTCGATGCAAGCCAACATCGTTGCGCTCAATGCGCGCATCTCGGCGGCTCGGGCGGGGGAGCATGGCAGGGAGTTTGCGGTGATCACGCAGGTGCTTGCAGACATCATCAAGGAGATGGATCAGTTGATCCGCAACGTCGTCGGCTCGAACGACAAGTCCAAAGGTTCAGCCAGGGTTTGATGCGCCGACACCCGTGGATCGCTACGAATCGCGCCTCGCACAGTTGCGTGCAGCCACGCGCGGGCATGACCGAGCTACCCCGGACGCGCCGCTCGACAGGCCGTCACGCGGTCAATGCCTGCCACATGCGCAGCTTTTCTGCGTAGGCCAATGTGTAGGCCGGGCTGCTGGAGGGCAGCATCACGATCCGGTACCGATCCGCGTGGTGTGCGAGCGCTTTCATGCCCAGCCGGGCCGCCGTGCCGCCATTGAATGCGATCACCTCGAGATCCGGCAGCGTCTCGATGAGCCCGATCAGGTCGTTGCCCGTATGGTCGCGGATATTGCTGTCGAGGCTGCCGTTGCGCCGGGCCTCGGCGACTACGTCCCACAACCCGATGCGATGGGCGAGCAGCGCCTGCAGCTTCGCATCGTAGGCGAGCGACGGCAGGTCGACGCGGATCGTATCTCCCACCAGATGCCAGAAGCGATTCTGTGGATGCGCGTAATACTGCTGATGCGCGAGCGAGACGTCGCCGGGCAGGCTGCCGAGAATCAGCACGCGCGTTTGCGCGTCCACCACCGGCGGAAAGTTGCGTTTGCGCTCAGGGATGAGGTCCGTCGTCATGACACGCATCCGTCGTGAGCCAGCGCACCGTGCGTCGCTTCCAAACGCCGCCAGAAACGCGGCAGAAACGCTTCGGTGACAAGCAACGGCGCGCCACGGCGTACGAAGACCGACCGACGCGCCCACAACCGCGCACGTGGGTTCGCACCGACGAGCGGGTCGCGCGCATCATGACGCGCACGGCCGTGCAACAGATGACGCGGCGCAAGCGGGCACGACACCAGCATGGACCGCGTGACGGTGGGATCGTGATAGAGCAGATCGGCCAGCGGTCGCGTACGCAAGCGACGCATAGCCTGCCAGATCGAGCGGCTATAGGCGAGCGGCGTGACGCTGTGCGCCACGACCACTGGCTCGCCGTCGACCAGCAGGATGACATCGCGGGCCCACATCGGCGTGCGCAATGGCACACCGATGGCGCGGCACTGGTCCGCGTCGGCGGGCATCACTCGCTCCGCCACGACGCGCACGCTCACGCGCCCCAGGGTCGACAGATGGCGCGTGAGCGCGCCGCCCCGGGTAAGCCAATCTTTATGACGACGCGAAAGCGCCGGCGCCGGGACAGCCTGCCAGCGCCGCCCCCCCACATCAAATCGGAAAGTCATGGCTCGGCATTATAAAGGCGCAAGGCGACGGCGCACCGCCCACACGTCACGCAGCGGCGGCATTGGAGCCGGTCGGCGGACACCGGCCCGCCACCCTTGATCCGCCGCCCCGTAACGCTCGCACCCAAAAACAAAAAGGCCCCCGCGACATATCGACGCGGGGGCCCATCGGCAACGCCATGGTCAGCGCTGCGCGGTCTGCACTGGCGCGCTCACTGCGCGGCGAGCAGCAACGCGTTCGTACGCTTCACATACGCCGCCGGGTCTTCCAGGCTGCCGCCTTCGGCCAGCAGCGCCTGATCGAACAGCAGTTGCGCCCAGTCCGCCAGATCGGCACGCTCTGCCGTCAGACGCTGGATCAACGCATGCTCCGGGTTGATTTCGAGAATCGGACGGAATTCCGGCATCTTCTGCCCCGCCGCCTTCATCAAGCGCTGGAGCGTGCCGCTCATGTCGTTCTCATCCGACACCAGGCACGACGGCGAATCGGTCAGACGGAACGTCACACGCACGTCCTTAGCCTTGTCGCCGAGCACTTCCTTCATTTTCTCGATGAGCGGCTTGAGGTCGCCGCTGGTCTTCTCCTGGGCGGCCTTTTCCCCCGCATCTTCCAGCGCGCCCAGATCCAGGTCGCCACGCGCCACGCTCACGAGCGCCTTGCCGTCGAAGTCGTGCACGTACGAGAGCATCCACTCGTCGACGCGATCGGTCAGCAGCAATACTTCCACGCCCTTCTTGCGGAACACTTCCAGGTGCGGACTATGGCTTGCCGCCACCCAGCTCTCGGCCGTGACGTAGTAAATCTTGTCCTGACCGTCCTTCATACGGCTGACGTAGTCGGCCAGAGACACGTTCTGCTCGGCCGAGTCGTTGTGCGTGCTCGCGAAGCGTAGCAGCTTGGCAATGCGCTCGCGGTTCGCCTGATCCTCGCCCGTGCCTTCCTTGAGCACCTGCCCGAACGCGCCCCAGAACTGCGTGTACTTGTCCTTCTGGTTCTCGGCCAGATCTTCCAGCAGTCCCAACACACGCTTTGCGCAGCCTTCGCGGATCGCCTTCACATCGCGGCTTTCCTGCAGGATTTCACGCGACACATTGAGCGGCAGATCGGCGGAGTCGACCACCCCGCGCACGAAGCGCAGGTAGTTCGGCAGCAGTTGTTCCGCGTCGTCCATGATGAACACGCGCTTGACGTACAACTTCAGCCCGCCCTGCGAATTGCGATCCCAGAGATCGTACGGCGCATGGCCCGGCACGTACAGCAGTTGCGTATATTCACTGCGCCCTTCGACGCGGTTGTGCGTCCATGCCAGCGGCGCCTGCATATCGTGCGCGATGTGCTGATAGAACTGCGTGTACTGCTCGTCCGTGATCTCGCTCTTGCTGCGGGTCCACAGCGCGCTCGCCTGGTTGACGGTCTCGTCGGACTCGGCGGGCACCATCGCCTGCTTTTCTTCGTCCCATGTTTCGCCGCGCATGACGATCGGCAGCGAGATGTGATCCGAATACTTGCGAATGATCGACTGAAGTTGCCACGACGAGAGCAGTTCGTCTTCGCCGTCGCGCAGATGCAGCGTGATGGCGGTGCCGCGCGGGGCGCGCTCGATGGTCTCGACCGTGAAGTCGCCCTCGCCCGCCGACGACCAGCGCACGCCCTCCGAAGCCGGCAGCCCGGCTCGGCGAGACTCGACCGTCATGCGATCGGCCACGATGAAGCCCGAGTAGAAGCCCACGCCGAACTGGCCGATGAGCGCGGCGTCCTTCTGCTGATCGCCCGACAGGCGCGAGAAGAACTCCTTGGTGCCGGACTTGGCGATCGTGCCGAGATGCGCGATGGCTTCCTCGCGGCTCATGCCGATGCCGTTGTCCTCGATGGTGACGGTGCGGGCGTCCTTGTCGAACGACACGCGAATCTTGAGTTCCGGATCCTGCTCGTACAGCGCGGCGTCGTTGATCGCCTCGAAGCGCAGCTTGTCGGCGGCATCCGAAGCGTTGGAGATCAGTTCGCGCAGGAAGATTTCCTTGTTGCTGTACAGCGAATGAATCATCAGTTGCAGAAGCTGTTTGACTTCTGCCTGAAAGCTCATGGTGTCTTGCGCCATGGTCGGGAATCCTCGTGAATCGGTGAGATGGATGGAATATCGACACTGACCGCCGGCCGGCGCACTTGCGCGCGCGCTGCCGGAGCGGCGGTACCCGATGAAAATAGGGACGGCGGGCCGGCATTTCAAGGCCGGCAGAAGGGTTATTTCGCGGCAGCTTGCGCGACGATACGGGAAATTGCGGCAAAACCTGGCGAAGCGCCGTGCCGGCGAGACGGTCGAACCGCCACCATCGGGCTCGCGCCCACGCCCGCTCAGGCGGCCAGTTCGAGCTGCCGCGAGAGGAAGGTCAGCATGGCGGGATCGCTGGAACAGGCGATATTCATGCGCATCCAGGTACTCGGTGCCTGACGCGGCGAGAACAACGCCCCCGGCGCAAACAGGAAGCCCGCTTCGTGCCCCGCGGCGGCGACCGCGCTGGTATCGACGCCGGTGTCGACCCAGAAAAACATGCCCGACGTCGGTTCACCGAACATGCGCAGGCCGATGCGCTCCAGGCGCCGGCGCGTGGTGTCGCGCACCTCGTCGAGACGCGTACGCAAGCGCTCTACGTGACGGCGGTAATGCCCCTCGGTCAGCGCCTTGTAGACGATCCGCTCGTTGATCTCCGGCGTCGTCGAGCCCGACAGCATCTTGTGATCGACGAAGGTCTTCGCCAGCGCCGGCGAACACGCCACGAACGCCACCCGCAGGTTCGCGGCGAGCGTCTTCGAGAAGCTGCCCATGTAGATCACGCGCTTGAGCTGATCGAGACTCGCCAGTCGCGCCACCGGCTGGTGCGACGGGCACAGGTCGCAGTAGATGTCGTCTTCGAGCACCATGAAGTCGTACTGCTCGGCCAGACGCAGGATCTGGAAGGCGCGCGCCGCCGTCAGCGACGTTCCGGTCGGATTCTGCAGGATCGAATTGAGGATCAGCAACTTGGGCCGATGCTGCTGCACCAGGCGCTCCAGCGCCGGCATGTCGAGTCCGTCCGGGGTGTACGGTACGCCAATGGTGTGGGCGCCTTGCGACGCGATGCGGCCGAACATGACAAACCACGCCGGGTCCCCCACCAGCACCGTATCGCCCGCGCGCACGTACAGACGCAGCAGGAAGTCCACCGCCTGCGTAATGCCCGATGTCAACACGATTTGCTCGGGGCGCGCGCCGATTTCGAGTTCCGCGAGTTGCGTCTGAAGTTGCACGCGCAGTGGCAGGAAGCCATGCGGGTTACCGCTTTGGAGCAGATGCGCGCTCGACTGACGGCTCATCGAGCGCATGGCCGACGTCATCATGTCGGCATCGAGCCAGCTCGGCGGAAGATAGCCCATGCCCGGACCGCGCTCCGGCGCGACCGAGTGAAGCATGCTGCGCACGAGCCAGGCCACGTCGATCGGCCCCTGCGCGACCATCGGCGCCGCCGCGTTCTGCGCGGGCATCACAGGCCGCTCGCGCACGTAAAAGCCCGAGCCGCGCCGCGCCTCGAGATAGCCCTGCGCGACCAGCCGCTCGTACGCCTCGACGACGGAAAAGCGCGACACACGCTTGTCTTCCGCCAGCGAGCGAATCGACGGCATGCGCATGCCGGGCAGGAAGACTCGCTCCTCGATGCGCAGGCTCGCCCAATGCACGAGCTGATCGACAAGCGTCATGCGCGACGTGTCGAGCGCGGCGTTGTCGGCCAGCACCAGCGGAGAAATGGGGGTCGTTGTCGTCATCGTCTATCCACCTGGGCAAATCTGACCGCCGCTTCGCGGTCAAAGTGTCTGCTGCGCGTCGGCCCGGTATTGCGGGGATTGTCCATCGGTCGCCACTCTACGCGCGCCAAATTCTCTGTCAATCCTTAACTGTACCGAAGATTACTTTGCTATCTGTACCGGTACTGTACCGGAGTTAACCGATAAAGTGTCTTCTCAACTGGAGACCGCCATGCGTGAAATCCGACTCTTCGAATTGGACCGGGAACAGACCGTCTTCTGGCAGGCCCCGGCTGCCGACCTGCCGCAATCGCTTCAGGTGCTGCAAGGTGTCCTGTGGCTGACCGTGGAAGGTGAGCCCGCCGACCATTGGCTGCACGCCGGCGAGAGTTTTGAGATTCGGGCCGGTCAGCGCGTGTGGCTGGGCACATGGCAAGACGGCGTGCGTCTGCGCGTGAGCCATCCCGCGGCCACACTCACCGCGTCTGCCGGCAAGCGCCTCGTGCGCGCCGGGTGGCGACTGGCGTGGCGCGATCTCGCCGTGCGCATGGCCAATCGGACGATGACGCGACTCTCGCGTGGATGACCCGAGGAAGGAGCGAGGCGGAGTAAGCTATCGATTTTGCCGCCCGAACCCGCCATGACCGCACCCCAAGCCCTGAAACTGGATCATCTCGTCGTTGCCGCGCAAACGCTTGAGGCGGGCGAAGCCCATGTCATCGAGCAGCTCGGCCTCACCGAGGTCGTACCGCAGCGCGGCGGCAAGCACGCCCGCATGGGCACGCACAACAGTTTGCTGGGACTCTGGGGTGGCGCTTACCTAGAGATCATCGCCATCGACCCGGAAGCCCCGCCGCCAGACCGGCCGCGCTGGTTCGGCCTCGACGACGAGGCCGTTCAGGCGCGCCTCGAGCGCGGCCCCTACCTCGCGCACTGGGTGGCGCGCGTGGAGCGGCCGCGCTCGCTGCCACGCTGGCAGGCGCAGTATCCGCAGCGGTTGGCGCCAGTCATGGCGATGCAGCGCGGCGCGCTGTCGTGGCGGATCGGCGTGCCCGACGACGGCAGTCTGCCCGCTTGGCAAGGCGCCGGACAAGGTCTGCTGCCGACGCTGATCCAATGGGATTCGGCGCAGCACCCGAGCGATGCGCTGCCGAGCGCCGATTGTGCCGTTACCGCGTTGCGCGGCTTCCATCCGCAGGCGGCGGCGATCCAGGCGCAATTGCAGTGGCTTGGGGCCGACGCACTCGTCAACGTCGAAGCCACGCTGGTCGAGCCGTCGCTCACCGCCGAAATCGAAACCCCCGACGGGCCGCGCACGTTGCGCTAGGCCCGCCGCACCGAACGCCCGGCACACCGCATGACGGGCGGATGACGCAGAACCAGACATACGAGGCGACACCATGAATTCGCGTGAATCCCGGGGCATGCTGATCGGACTGATCGGTGTGCTGATCTTCAGCCTGACGTTGCCGATGACACGCATTGTCGTCGCGGAAGTCAACCCGTTGCTCAATGGGCTGGGGCGCGCGCTGGTCGCCTCCGTGTTTGCGGGCGCCCTGCTCTGGTGGCGTCGCGAGGCGTGGCCCACGCCACGCCAGATCAAGAGTCTCGCCATCACCTCGTTGGGCGTGATCATTGCGTTCCCGGTGTTTTCCGCATGGGCGATGAAGACGATTCCGGCGTCGCACGGCGCGGTCGTCAACGGCTTGCAGCCGTTCTGTGTCGCGATCTACGCCTATTGGCTCGGCGGCGAGCGTCCGTCGCGCGGGTTCTGGGGCTGTGCCCTCGCCGGCAGCGTGCTGGTGATGGCCTTCGCGCTGCGCGCCGGGGGCGGCAGTCTGCATGCGGCCGATGGGCTGATGCTGCTGGCGGTGGTCATCGGTGCGCTCGGCTATGCCGAGGGCGGCAAGCTCGCCCGCGAGATGGGCGGGTGGCAGGTGATCTGTTGGGCGCTCGTGGTGTCGGCGCCAGTGCTGGTGCTGCCGGTGGGCTGGCTGGCGTGGCATCAGCCGTGGCCGGTCAGCGGCAAGGCATGGGGTGCGTTCGCCTACGTGACGCTCTTCTCACAGTTCATCGGCTTCTTCGCGTGGTATGCGGGTCTGGCCATGGGCGGCATCGCACGCGTGGGCCAAGTACAATTGCTTCAGATTTTCTTTACGATTGCGCTGTCCGCCCTCTTTTTCGGCGAACACGTCGACACGGCAACGTGGCTCTTCGCCGCGGGCGTCGTCCTGACTATCGCACTCGGCAAGCACATGAAGATCGGCGCCTCGCGACTCACGGGCAAACCGGTCTGAAGGCACGTCGCGGCGCATGCGATCCCTGCCCCGCGACGCGTCTCCCCCCAGGCGTTTGCGCCAGCCCCCACGCGCTCGGCACGCGCAACGCCCGATATCAGCGGCCGGTCGATCCGGCCGCCCTCTCAAAGCGAGACCCTCATGCATGATTGGCAATATTCCGAACGTGCCCGCCATCTGACCAGCTCGGCGATTCGCGAAATCCTCAAGGTCACGGAGCACCCGGACGTCATTTCGTTCGCCGGCGGCCTGCCGTCGCCCGCGACCTTCCCCATCGAGCGCATGCGCGCAGCCGCCGAGCGCGTACTGACCGACTCGCCGCAGGCCGCACTGCAATACAGCGCCACCGAAGGTTTCGCTCCGCTGCGCGAATGGATCGCGAAGCGCTACTCGCGCGACGGCCTGACGCTCGCGCCCGAGAACGTGCTGATCACCACCGGGTCGCAGCAGGGCCTGGACCTGATCGGCAAGATCTTCATCGACGAAGGCAGCCGCGTGCTGGTCGAAGCGCCGAGCTATCTGGGCGCGCTGCAATCGTTCTCGCTGTTCGCTCCGACGTATGTGCCGGTGCCGACCGACGACCACGGTCTGCTGCCCGAGGCGCTCACGCCCGAGCAAACGAAGGGTGCGCGCTTCCTGTATGCCATGCCGAACTTCCAGAACCCGACCGGACGCCGCCTGCCGATGGCGCGCCGCGAAGCGCTGGCCGCCGTTGCCAAGCGCGACGGCCTGGCGATCATCGAAGACGATCCGTATGGCGAACTCGACTATGAAGGCCAGCGCCTGCCGAGCCTCATGTCGCTCGCCCCGGCGCATGTGCTTTACATGGGATCGTTCTCGAAGGTGCTCGCGCCGGGGCTGCGCCTCGGCTTCATCATCGGCCCACAGGCAGTGATCGCCAAGCTGGTGCAGGCCAAACAGGCCGCCGACCTGCACACACCGAGTCTCACGCAGCGCATTGCCTACGAGGTCGTGAAAGACGGCTTCCTGGACACGCACATCCCGTCGATCCGCACGCTCTACGCCGCGCAGGCGAAGGCGATGCTCGCGTCACTGGCTAAGCACATGCCGACGGGCACCACCTGGACCCCACCGGCCGGCGGCATGTTCATTTGGTTGACATTGCCCGCCGGCATCGACACCATGCAGTTGCTGGATAAAGCGATTGCGCAGAATGTCGCCTTCGTGCCCGGCGCGCCGTTCTATGTCGGCACGCCGCCCTCGAATACGCTGCGGCTGTCGTTCGTCACCGTGCCGCCCGAGAAAATCGAGGTAGGCGTTGCGCGCCTCGGGGCGCTCGTCGCCGAAGCGCTCGCGCGGCGCGCGGCCTGATCCGTTTGTCGCCCCTGCCGGCCTGAAGCGATTCAGGCCGGTCGCCGACGGACGCGGTCATCGGCCCACTTTCAACCCACCTGTCGGGCCGATGTCTCGGTCCGGCCCAACGTATCTGCAAGGAAGCCGTACATGTCCGTCTACGACAAACTGAAGCAACTGGGTATTGAACTGCCGACCGCTGGCGCGCCCGCCGCCGCCTACGTGATGAGTGCGCAGACCGGCAACACCGTGTTCCTCTCGGGCCACCTGCCCAAGAAAGACGGCAAGATCTGGACGGGCAAGCTCGGCCAGGACGTGAGCGTCGACGAAGGCAAAGCCGCGGCACGCGCCGTGGCCATCGAGTTGATCGCCACGCTGCACGCGCACACGGGTGACCTGAACAAGGTCAAGCGTGTCGTGAAACTAATGAGCCTCGTCAACTCGACGCTGGACTTCACCGATCAGCACCTGGTGACGAACGGCGCGTCGGAACTGATCGCGGAAGTCTTCGGCGATGCCGGCAAGCACGCGCGTTCGGCTTTCGGCGTCGCACAGATCCCGCTGGGCGCCTGCGTCGAGATCGAGCTGATCGCCGAACTCGCCTGACCCTCGTTCGATGACCGCCTGACGCTCGACGCATGGCGTTGTGATGGGAGGCGTGCCGCCTTACGGCCGTCTCCCTCCTCTAACTACAACCACCCCCGTCGCCCCTTCATCGAGCCAGCACTGGGCAGCGCCGGCCCAACGCTCGTGTGGGTCTAGAAGGCGCTCTTGATCACGCCCCCATCGGCTCGCAACGCGGCGCCTGTCGTCGCCGACGACAGCGGACTGGCGACGTATGCGACGAGGGACGCAATTTCCTGCGGCGAACCGAATCGCTTGATGAGCGATGTGGGACGTACGGTTTCGAAGAATTCCTTTTCGAACGCTTCGAACGATTTGCCGTCGGCCTTTGCGAGCGTCTCCACGAATTCCCCCACGCCCCGCGATTTAGTCGGCCCCGGCAGCACGCTATTGACGGTAATGCCCGTGCCGGCAACCGCTTCCGCGAGCCCACGCGAGACCGCAAGCTGCGCGGTCTTCGTCATCCCGTAGTGGATCATTTCAGCGGGAATCTGTACGGCGCTTTCGCTCGAAATGAAAATAATGCGCCCCCAGTTTGCCTGCCGCATCGCCGGCAGGAACAGACGCGCCAAACGCACTCCACTCAGCACGTTGACGTCGAAGAAACGCCGCCAGTCCTCGTCGGGAATGGCTTCAAACGGCTTGGGCTCGAAGATGCCCAGGTTATTGACCAGAATCTCCACGTTCGGAAAGCGCCGCGCGAGTTCGTCCGCTGACGCAGCCGTACTGAGATCCCCCGCAAATCCGTACACCTCGCCGCCGGTGTCCGCTTTGAGTTGCGCAACGACGTCGTCAACCGATGACTGGGCGCGACCATTGACGATCACACGCGCGCCTTCCTGCGCCAGTGTGCTGGCAATGGCGAGACCGATGCCGGCCGTGCTTCCGCTGACCAGCGCGAGTTTGCCCTTCAATTGCAGGTCCATGAGAGATTTCCTTTTCAGTGAATGCATTGAGATGGCGACGCGTCGGTGTCGTTCATGTCGCGATACATCTCCGTGTCCACGGCGCCGGGCAACACGGCGTTGACGCGCACACCCTGCGCACCGTACTCGGCGGCAAGCGCCTGCGTCAACCCGATCAGCCCCGCCTTGCTCACCGCGTAGGCTGCCGTGCCGGGAAACGCGAACGAGTAACCCACGAACGTCGACGTGAAGATGATCGACCGCGACGGACATCCAACCGTGCCGGCGGACCTGATCACGCATCGCTGTATCGGGTACACGTATGCGGCCACCGGCGACGAGTGGCAACTGATCGACGGTGGCGGCAAGACCCACGCCGTGCGGGTCGACTGCCACATGCATACCAATAACGGCGATACCGCGCGCGCGGCGGCGTTGGCCGGACGAGGCATCATCTGGCAACCCACGTTCCTGATCGGCAACGATCTGCGTGCGGGCAAGCTCGTTCAGGTGCTGCCCGACTATCGTCTGCCTGAAATCGACATACTCGCCATGTACCCGAGCCGCCGACACCTCAGCGCGCGCGTGCGCGTCATGATCGACTTCCTGGTCGGTGCGTTCGGCGGTGTGCCCCCATGGGATCGGGGTGACGGAAACGAGGTGGGCATCGCGCCGGCGACGCGCTGATCGCGCGTCACGCGCCTATGTTCGGCGTGCTCGGACGTTCCGGCTCAGGGACCGGGGAATCGTTCTGCGCGTTGGCGCGCGTTGCCGGTGACGATCAGCGCGGCTTGCCGCTGCCGTATGCGCGCCGCATGGCTATCGCGACAGCGAGCGACAGCACGACCGCCACCGCCAGCAGGGCAATCACGCCGTGCCAGCCGTGCGCCTTGAGCATGACACCCGAGTAGCTGCCGAGCAGGCTGGAGCCCATGTAGTAGAAAAACAGGTACAGCGCCGAGGCGATCGCCCGCCCTTCGGTCGCGCGGCGCCCCACCCAACTGCTGGCGACGGTATGCGCCCCAAAGAAGCCGAACGTAAAAATCGCGAGACCGATCACCACGCCCAGCACTTGCGACGCCAGCAGGGTCACCAGTCCCACGAACGCCAACGCCACCAGCACCCACAGCAGTCGAGGACGTCCCACGCGATCCGACAGCGGTCCCGCGATGAACGAGCCAATCACGCCGATCAGATACATCGCAAAGATCGCCCCAATGGCGGCGTGCGGCAGATGGAACGGCGGCGCCGACAGGTGAAAGCCCAGATAGTTGTAGACGCTCACGAAGCTGCCCATCATCAGGCCGGCGAACAGGTACAGGCCGAGCAGCGCCGGATCACCGAGGTGCCGCCGCGCATGTCCGATCGCTTCGCGAACCGTCATGTCGCGCGGCGAAAAACGACGCGAATGCGGCAGGCTGCGGGCGAACTCCAGCCCCATCGCCAGACAGACCAGCCCGATCACCGCCACCGACACGCGCCACGAGAACAGGTCGGCAATCAACGCAGACAGCACGCGTCCGGCCATGCCACCGAGAATGTTCCCGCCAATGTAGAGCCCCATCGACATTCCGAGCGAGCGCTGATCGATTTCCTCGCTCAGGTATGCCATTGCGATGGCGGGCAGTCCGGAGAGCGCCAAGCCCTTGAGGGCGCCAAGGATGACGATCGTCTCGAAGTTGGTAGAGAACGCACTCGCAAGCGTGAGCACCGACGAACTGAGCAGCGCAATGGTCATCATGCGCTTGCGGCTCACACGATCTGCGGCGACACAGGTCACGAGCAGACCCAGCGCCATCATCATCGTGGCTGCCGAGACCGACCAACTCGCCTGTGCCGGCGTGATGCCGAACGTCGTGGTCAGCAGCGGCAACAGCGACTGCATGCAGTACAGCTGGGCAAACGTCGAGAACCCGCCGAAAAAGAGGGCTCGGCTGATGACGGCATATTCACGAGTGCCGCGCGCGACACCCGCCGGAAGCTTGGATGCCGGCGTGCCGACGCCTGCGGCGGCGCCATTGGGAAGAGAAAGGGAGTTCGTTGATGCCATGACGCTGGAGCGACTCACGCGAGACTTGGGGGGAAATGTATACGTCGAATCATAGGTTTGCCGTTACCCCACGTCCAATATATATTTACGCGATATTTCCATATATAAAACAGATCAATCGAGGACTGAAGCATGGAACTGCGTCATCTGCGCTACTTCGTGGCCGTCGCTGAAGCGTTGCATTTCAGCCGTGCGGCGCAGAAGCTCAATATCGGCCAGCCGCCGCTCTCGATGCAGATCCGTGCGTTGGAGGACGAATTGGGCGTGGCGCTCTTCGAGCGCGCACAGCGACGCGTTTTCCTGACCACCGCCGGGCGGGCGTTCCTCGTGCGGGCGCGTCAGATCCTCGCCGACGCGGAAGCCGCCCGTCAGGAAGTGCAACAGATTGCGGGACTCGACGCCGGGGAATTGCGCATCGCGTTCACGACGTCCGCACCGATGACGAACCTGATGAAACGGGTCCTCACCGGCTATCGCCTGCGATATCCGCGCGTGACGCTGACGTTGATCGAATCGCCTTCGGAGCGGCAACGGGACGCGCTCACCGAGCGCACGCTGGACATTGGCCTGGTGCGTCAGGCGGACGACGCGCCGCCAATCGCGGGGCTCAGTTTCGAGACATTGATCGACGAAGCGCTGGTCGTGGTCTTGCACCAGGGTCATGCGCTGTCAGGGCGCGCAAGCTTGTCCATGGCCGACCTCGCCCATGAGGCGTTCATCATGCATCCGCACGATGTGGGCACGGCGATCGATGGAAAAATACGGCGGATGTGCGAGCGGGCTGGTTTTTCGCCGCGCGTCGTACAGGAAGCACGCGAGTCGACCACCATCGTGGCACTCGCGGCGAGCGGGCTGGGCGTGGCGATACTCCCGGCCGCCGTGCGATGCATCCAGATCGAGGGCGCATGCTTCATTGACCTTAGCGAGCCCGACGCGCACACGCCCCTGCTGCTGGCCAAGCGTCGCGACGACGCGAGCCCATTGGTGCAGGCGTTCGTCGCGATTTGCCGCGAAGTGGCGGGCCGCCTTCATGAGACGACGCCGCCTGGCGCATGAGGTCCCGCGAGGCCCGCACAATCAGCCGCGCAGCGACGCTGCCAGACCGATGACGACGACGCCCAATACTAGATTCAGGATCACGAGCCGCCGGATCCCATTGACCGCGGCAGCGCCGTCCGGCCACGACTGCGCCTGCACCGCGCGTTGCAGACGCGGAAACAGCGCAAAGCGAATGTGACCGAAGACGAGCATCATCACCACGCCAATGCCGGCCATCGCATGCACGGGCCAACGGGCGTGCATGCCGCCCATCCCGAGCATCATGTGTCCGCCCGACAGCAGGATCAGAACGATGGCCACGCCGACCCAGGTGAAAAAGCGCGAGAGCGCCGCCTCCCATAACGGCAGACGTTGCTGCGGCGACAATTCGGAGGACGCCGGACGCAGGCAGGCGAGCGCAAAGAACATCCCCCCGATCCAGACCGCCACACTCACCAGATGCAAGAACAAACTCAAGGCATAAACGTTCATGCGTGACTCCCGTCAGGATGCCGAAGGGGCGGCCGGCAGTACCGGCTCGAGCGAACGCGGCTTGAACGTCGCGAACTTGACTGCGGGCGCACGTCCCTTGCGGGCGCGCTTGCCGATGTTCGGGGCGAGCGACGGCCCAGAGAGCGTCTCGGCCTGAAGCTTGCCTCCGCGCACTTCGCCATACACGGTAACGCCCGCTTCGCCGATCGGCACGACCGACACCAGCGTCTGCTTGTCATCGAGACCGATCAGCGTGACACCGCGTCCGCCGCCCGTGAGCGACTTCATTTCGTCCATGCCGAACACGAGCAGACGACCGTCGCTCGACAGGCACGCCACCGCGCTGGCACCCTGCCAAATCGGCGTGGGGGCCAGCGGTGCCGCACCTTCGTCGATGGTCATGAACGACTTGCCGGCCTTCACTCGACTGACCATATCGCCCAGCTTCGTCGTGAAACCGAAGCCCGTCGACGTTGCCAGCAGCAGCGGTTGCTCGCCCGACGCCGCGTAGTAATGCAGCAAGCGCGAGCCCGACTCCAGTTCGATCAACGACGTGAGCGGTACGCCGTCGCCCCGCCCGCCCGGCAATAGCGCCACGGCCACCGAATAGACGCGGCCATTACTGCCCCACGCGATCAGCGGATCCACGGTGCGGCATTCGAACGCGCCATACAGCGCGTCGCCCTGCTTGAATGAGAAGCCTTGTGCATCGAGGCCATGGCCCTTGAGCGCGCGCACCCACCCCTTGGCGGACACCACGACCGTTACCGGCTCGTCGACCACACGCGCTTCGGCCACGGCTCGCTTCTCTTCCTGAATCAGCGTGCGGCGATCGTCACCGAACTGCTTCGCGTCGGTTTCGATTTCCTTGATGATCAAACGCTTCATCGTGCTGTCGTTGGCGAGCAATTCTTCGAGCTTCGCCTTCTCGTCGCGCAACGACGCCAGCTCCTGCTCGATCTTGATCGCTTCCAGACGCGCCAGCTGACGCAGACGGATTTCCAGAATGTCTTCCGCCTGACGCTCGCTCAACCCGAACGCGCTCATCAGCGCGGCTTTCGGCTCGTCGGACTCGCGAATGATGCGGATGACTTCGTCGATATTCAGGAAGACGATCATCCGGCCTTCGAGGATGTGAATCCGGTCGTCGACCTTGCCCAGACGGTGGCGCGAACGACGTGTGACCGTCTCGAAGCGGAATCCAATCCACTCGGACAGAATGTCGCGCAGCGACTTCTGCGTCGGGCGGCCGTCGGCGCCGACCATCACGAGGTTGACCGACGCGCTCGACTCAAGGCTCGTGTGCGCGAGCAGCATCGTGATGAATTCCTGCTGGTCGATGCGACTCGACTTCGGCTCGAACACCAGTCGCACGGGGGCGTCCTTGCCCGATTCGTCGCGAACCGCATCGAGCATGCCGAGCATCGACTGCTTGAGATTCTGCTGCTCGGGCGTGAGCGTCTTCTTGCCGAGCTTGACCTTTGGGTTGGTGATTTCCTCGATTTCCTCGAGCACCTTCTGACCCGACGTGTTCGGCGGCAGCTCATAGACCACCGCCTGCCACTGACCTCGCGCCATCTCCTCAATCTTCCAGCGCGCGCGCATCTTGAGGCTGCCACGGCCGCTTTCGTAGGCCGCGCGAATTTCCGCCGCACTCGAAATCAACTGGCCTCCGCCGGGGAAGTCCGGTCCCTGCACGAGCGTCATCAATTCGGCGTCGTCGAGCTTCGGGTTACGAATCAGGGCAACCGCCGCCGACGCAACTTCGCGCAGATTGTGCGACGGAATTTCCGTCGCGAGCCCCACCGCAATCCCCGACGCTCCGTTGAGCAGCACGAACGGCAGCCGCGCCGGCAATAGTCTCGGCTCCTGCGTCGAGCCGTCGTAGTTCGGCACGAAGTCCACGGTGCCCGCGTCGATCTCGTCTAGCAACAGCTTCGCGATCGGCGTCAGACGCGCTTCGGTGTAACGCATGGCCGCCGCGCCGTCACCGTCGCGCGAGCCGAAATTACCCTGGCCGTCGATGAGCGGATAGCGCATGGAGAAGTCCTGCGCGAGACGCACCAGCGCGTCATAGGCGGACTGGTCGCCGTGCGGGTGAAACTTGCCGAGCACATCGCCGACCACGCGCGCCGACTTCACCGGCTTGGCGTCGGCCGCGAGGCCCATTTCATTCATTGCAAACAGAATCCGGCGCTGCACCGGCTTCTGGCCGTCGCACACATCCGGCAGTGCACGGCCTTTGACAACACTGATCGCATAGTCCAGATAGGCACGCTCGGCATATGCGCCAAGCGTCAGCGTGTCGTCATCCGACGGTTGCGTAAAGAGATCTTCTACTTGTTCCATAAAACCTATGGGTTTGCTGCGAACGTTTGACGAGAGTTCGGGGAGACGTTGACCGCGAGATCATACCAAGCTCGTCGGCACATTTCGGCAAAAACACGTCCGATTGGCAAAGCGAGACGTGTTTTCGGATCGGAGGACGCGGGAATCGGCGGGATTGCGCACGCATTTCGGACAAATCCGAGCGTCAGACCGTGGGGATCGACAGGCGACAGCGCCGCTGGCGCCTTCGTGACGCCGCCCCTGGCGGCGTTGCTGGGGTGCCTCAATCGATCGTTGGCGAAGACGACAGCGCCCCTTGCGCCGATGCTCGTACCGACGCATTCGGCATAGCAGCCGGCACGACGGGCAGTCCGGCCGGCGCACCCAGAATGACGTGGATGCGACCGTCGCGCGAGCCGCTCACGCGCGCACCGCCAACGCGCCCCACGTGAGCGCCGCCCGGGCTCGCCCCGCTCATACGTATCGCCCCGCCGCCCTGCCCCAGCGCGGGCGCATCGGGATCGAAGCGTCGATAAAGGGCGAGCACGGTCGCCACGTAGTCGCGCGTTTCGGCATACGGCGGGATCTGGTCGGCGTGACGCGCCACCGCCCCCTCGCCCGCGTTGTACGACGCGAGCACCAGTTCGAGACGGTCGGGATAACGCGTTTGCAGATCACGCAGATAGCGGGCTCCGGTCAGCACATTCGTCCGCGGATCGGCGAGCTTGTCGGCGACCGTGCGTCGCGCGTCTGCGCGCACGCCGTAGCGCTCGCCCGTTGACGGAAGCACTTGCATCAAGCCAACGGCGCCTTTGGGTGACACTGCGGCGCTATCAAATCCCGACTCCGCCGCAATGACCGCTTTGAGCAACGCCACATCGACGTGATAACGCTGCGCAGCCTGCGCGATCACGGGCGCCAGCGTCTTCAGATTGGGATGTCGGGCGAGGGCATCGTACAGGCGCGAGCGATCCACGCCACTGGCCGTATCGCCGTGCGACGCACGCAGGTCGACGTTGCCGCCCGCCCCGACGACCGGACGATAACGCGCGTCGAGCTTGCGTGCCGCGAGATGGGCGACGCCGTTCTCATCGACATAACCATAGAGTTCGGCGTGTGCGAATGGCGTCGCGACAAGCAGCGCGGCGGCCAGCGCGGGCCCGACGAAACGTCGCGGCGCGCAATGTCGGCTGATCGCTCGAATGCGGCGCGCCATCGAAACGGTGAAGTTACCGACCTTTGACATGCACCTTGATGGTCTGGCTCATGGCGGGACCGTACGATTGGTGAGCACCGTTGGCGAACTGCAACGTCAACGTGTGATCGCCGGGCGTCAGATTGACGCTCGTTTCGGTCTGGCCTTTACCAAAATGCAGGTGCGTGTCGTCCGTGGGGACAACCTGACCTGCGGGAATGGAATCGCCGTCGATGATGAGATGGTGATGACCGGTGTTGGGCGTCATGTCGCCTGCCGGTTTGATCGCCATGCCCTCGACGCCGAAATGGACCGCGACCGGGTTCGACACCGTTGCGCCGTCCGCCGGCGCCACAAAGAAGACGCGCGGCTGAGCCGACTGTGCCAGCGCGGTGGCGCTTGCGCCGGCAACCAACAGCGACACAAAAAGGCAACGCATGGAACGCAACATAACGCGACTCCCGGAAGGGTGAAGGGTGGATTATCCCACGATGTGAGCGCTCACGCTGGCCTGCCGGCGCGTGAGGCACCCGCCACTGCACCGATGCCGGGAATCCGCTCAGATGTCGGCTTCCACCTCATTGCCCTTGGCTTCGAGCCAGCTGCGACGCTGCGCCGCCTCGCCCTTGCCCATGAGCATGTTCATGCGCGCCACGGTCGCATCGAAATCGAGGCCGCCAAGCGCCACGGGGCTCAACCGGCGGGTGTCGGGATTCATGGTGGTTTCCCACAACTGCGCGGCACTCATTTCGCCCAGCCCCTTGAAACGACTGATCGACCATGCGGTGTCACGTACGCCATCCTTGCGCAGCTTGTCGAGGATCGCTTCCAGTTCGCCTTCGTCGAGTGCGTAGAGCTTCTGTGCGGGCTTCTTGCCACGGGCCGGCGCATCCACGCGATAGAGCGGCGGGCGGGCCACATACACATGACCCTTCGCAATCAGTTGCGGGAAATGGCGGAAGAACAGCGTGAGCAGCAGCACCTGAATATGCGAGCCGTCGACGTCGGCATCCGAGAGAATGCAGATCTTGCCGTAGCGCAGATTCGACAGGTCAGGCGTGTCGTTCGCGCCATGCGGGTCGACACCGACGGCCACGGCGATGTCGTGCACTTCGTTGTTCGCGAAGAGTCGGTCGCGCTCGGTCTCCCACGTGTTGAGGACCTTGCCGCGCAGCGGCAGAATCGCCTGAAACTCCTTGTCCCGCCCCATCTTCGCCGAGCCGCCCGCCGAGTCGCCCTCGACCAGGAACAGTTCGTTGCGCGTGATGTCTTCGGTCTCGCAATCCGTCAGCTTGCCCGGAAGCACCGCTACGCCGGAACTCTTCTTCTTCTCGATCTTCTGGCCCGCGCGCGTGCGCGCCTGCGCCTGACGAATCACGAGTTCGGCCAGTTTCTTGCCATGCTCGACATGATGGTTGAGCCACAACTCGAGCGCTGGACGCGTGAAGGACGACACCAGACGCACGGCGTCGCGGCTGTTCAGGCGCTCCTTGATCTGCCCCTGAAACTGCGGATCGAGCACCTTCGCGGACAACACGAACGACACGCGCGAAAAGACGTCTTCCGGCAGCAGCTTCACGCCCTTGGGCTGCAGATTGTGCAGTTCGATGAAACCACGCACCGCCTGGAACAGCCCCTCGCGCAGACCCGATTCGTGGGTGCCGCCAGCCGGTGTCGGAATCAGGTTGACATACGACTCACGCACCGGCGCGCCGTCTTCGGTCCATGCCACGACCCAGGCCGCGCCCTCGCCTTCGGCGAAGCTGTCCTCGTTGCCATCGGCAAAGCGCTCGTCCTCGAACAGCGGAATCAGCGGCTCGGCGCCGCCCAGCGATTCGACAAGATAGCCGCGCAAGCCATGCTCATAGCACCACGTCTGCTCGTCGCCGGTCTTCTCCTGACGCAACGTGACGCGCACGCCCGGCAGCAGCACCGCCTTCGAGCGCAGCAACCGTTGCAGCTCGCTCAGCGGCAGCGTGGGATTATCGAAGTACTTCAAATCGGGCCAGACGGTGACGCGCGTGCCGCTCTTCTTCTCGCCGCGTTGTGCGGCGCGCGAGTGCAATGCCACGTCGACGTTGCCGCCATCGGCGAATTCCAGCTCGGAGACCTGGCCGTCGCGCCAGACCGTGACGGCCAGTCGCGTGGCCAGGGCGTTCGTCACCGACACGCCAACCCCATGCAAGCCGCCCGAAAAGGTGTAGGCGCCACCGGCCGCCTTGTCGAACTTGCCGCCCGCATGCAATCGCGTAAAGACGATCTCGACGACCGGCACACCCTCTTCCGGGTGGATGCCGACGGGAATACCCCGGCCGTCGTCCTCGACGCTCACCGAACCATCCTTGTTCAGCGTGACGAGGATCTGCTTGCCGTAACCGCCAAGCGCTTCGTCAGAGGCGTTGTCGATGACTTCCTGAATGATGTGCAGCGGATTTTCGGTGCGGGTGTACATGCCCGGGCGCTGCTTGACCGGTTCAAGGCCCTTCAGGACCTTGATGGACGCTTCGCTGTATTGGGCAGGCGTATTTTTTTTCGACATAGCGTGACTGAATTAGGGTACGACGCCCGGCGATTATCCACAGTTCCTGTGGACAACCACGGGGAAAACCCATGAACACATGACAAAAGTGACGCCGTATCAAAGACTTGAGTTGCGGCGCCCACAGAATGGGCACGCTGAGCGCGCCCAGCGCCCGGCCGGTGTTGTCCGGAGGCGAGCCGCGCCCGATGCATCGCGACCTATTGTACTGTCACTCGCGACGTGATCGGGTGACAACGCCAACGGCACCATGCAACGCGGCCGGGCCACGGCCACGGCCGCTCGCCGCTCGCTGACCGGATGCCGACGCTTACGCGCCATCGCCGCGCTGCTTGGCTTCGAGCAGTTCCCAGCGTTCGAGCGCATCGAGCAACGCCAGTTCAATCGCTTCGAAACGTTCGGACAACGCCGCACCGGCAGCCGGATCTTTCGCATAGATCGAACCGTCTTCGAGCTTTGCCCCCACTTCCTGTTGCTCGGTTTCCAACGCGGCGATGCGCGCCGGCAGGCCGTCGAGTTCGCGCTGCTCCTTGTAGCTGAGTTTGGCGGTGCGGCTCGTAGGGCGCTTTGATGCGGTTGCCGTGTCCTTCGCGGCGACTTCGACGGGGGCGCGTTGCGCGGCGAGCGCAGCGGACCGATGGCTCTGTACCTGCCAATCGGTAAACCCGCCAACGTACTCGCGCCAGTTGCCGTCGCCTTCGGCCGCGATGACCGAGGTCACGACGTTGTCCAGGAACGTGCGATCGTGGCTCACGAGGAACACCGTGCCGCTGTATTCCTCGAGCAGCTCTTCGAGCAGTTCGAGCGTCGGGATGTCCAGATCGTTGGTCGGTTCGTCGAGCACGAGCACGTTGGCCGGGCGCGCGAACAGGCGCGCGAGCAGCAGACGATTGCGCTCGCCGCCCGAGAGCGACTTCACCGGTGAGCGCGCGCGCTCCGGCGAGAACAGGAAGTCGCCGAGATAGCTCATGACGTGCTTGCGCGCGCCATTGATCTCGATCCAGTCGCTGCCCGGGCTGATCGTATCGAGCAGACTCTTCTCGGGATCGAGTTGCGCACGCATCTGGTCGAAGTACGCCACCTGAAGATTGGTACCGACACGAATCTGTCCGCTGTCCGGCGCGATCTCGCCGAGAATGAGCTTGAGCATCGTCGTCTTGCCCACGCCATTCGGGCCCACCAGACCGACCTTGTCGCCGCGCATGAGCGTCGCCGTAAAGTCGCGCACGATGACACGCTCGCCGTAAGCCTTCGTGACATGGGTCAGCTCGGCCACGATCTTGCCGGACTTCTCGGTCTGCGCCACATCCATGCGCACATTGCCCTGAATCTCGCGGCGATCGGCACGTTCGCTACGCATCGTCTTCAGGCGCTCGATGCGCGACACGCTGCGCGTACGGCGTGCTTCAACACCTTTGCGAATCCACACTTCTTCCTGCGCGAGCAGCTTGTCGAACTTCTCGTTCTCCACGCGCTCGATCTCGAGCTGCGCAGCCTTGCGCTCTTGAAACTGGGTGAAGTTGCCCGGATAGGAGAGCAGACGCCCACGATCCAGTTCGACGATACGCGTGGCCACACGATCCAGGAAACTACGGTCGTGAGTGATGAACAATAGCGCGCCACGATAGCCGATGAGCAAATCCTCCAACCAGCGAATCGCTTCGAAATCGAGGTGATTGGTCGGTTCGTCGAGCAGCAGCACGTCGGGTTTGGCCACCCAGGCCTGCCCGAGCGAGACACGCTTTTGCATACCGCCGGAGAGCGACCCGACGCGCGCGTGTCCATCGAGCCCGAGTTGCGCAACCGTCGTTTCCACCCGTGTCTTGAATTGCCACGCATCCGCGTTGTCGAGCGACGCCTGCAACGTATTCAACCGCGCGAGCAGCGCGTCGTGCTCGGCGCCCTCAGGGGCATCGGCAAGCGCGTCCACCGTGCGTTCGTAGTCGGAGAGCAGCCCATGCAATTCGCCGAGGCCAAGCGCGACGGCGTCGAAGACCGTCAGTTCGGGATCGAACTCAGGCTCCTGCGGCACGTAGACGGTATTGAGTGAGGCCTGCCGTGCCACAAGGCCGTCGTCGGGAACCATCTGGCCCGCCACGATCTTGAGCAGCGACGACTTACCGGCGCCGTTGCGGCCGATAAGTCCAACGCGCTCACCGGCTTCGAGCGAAAAATCGGCATTGTCGAGCAATGCCACGTGACCGAACGCCAATTGGGCGCCCGAAATGGAATACAAGGCCATGTGTCGGGGGAACGGGAGAACTACGATGGGAGATATTGTAGTGCCGGGCGCGAGGGCCCGGCCGATAATGCACGGCTACGGCTTGGCTATGGCTTTAGGGTTGTGCTGTTGGACGCCGCCGGCGGACGCAGCATTTCGATATGCAGAATGCCGTCTTCGTCATACGGCTCACTGGCCCTGACGAAACCGAAGGCGCCATAGAACGCTTCGAGATGCGCCTGAGCCCCGATGCGCAGCGACGCCAACGGCCATGCCTCATCGGCGATCGCCACGGCCCGCGTCAGCAATTCGCGCCCGAGCCCGGTGCCTCGATGCGACGCCGCCGTGATCACACGCCCGATCGACGCTTCGTCGTAGGCCACTCCGGGCGGCAACAGCCGCAAATACGCCGCAATCTGCAGCGCATCCGCCGCATCGCGCACTTGCGCGACGAGATGCAGGCTGTGAGGGTCGCGTCCGTCGATGTCCTGATACGGGCATTGCTGCTCGACCACGAACACGGCATTTCGCGCGGCCAGAATACGGTAAAGCAGGGAACTGCCCAGCGCATCGAACGACTCGCACATCCATTCCATTCCCGACTCTCCGGCCATACGTTGCGAAAGGCGGGACTATAGCACCGTCGCCACACAACGATGCCGGCATCGCGCACAGGGAATGAATGGGGAAATCGACTTACTGGAAGTAGACGATGCCCTGCTCGATGTCGGCACGGGCATTACGCTCGGCGTCGTCGAGGGCGTTGCCTTGCGTGGCAAAGCCGTAGGCGGTCTGGACCTGATAGGCCCCGACTTTTTCCAACCCGCCATGGGTCGGGCGGTGAATCTCGTAGAACGCGTCCCAACGAGCGTTGTCGCGCTCGACGGCACGCACGCTGTACTGAAATTCTTGAAATTGTGTTGTTTTCATTTTTGAATCCTTCTTACTGCAAAAAATATGACTGATAACTATCCCTCTCGAATCGGCTTACGGTGATGAGAGTGCAAATCTGCACAAATGTTTCCGTGAAGTGCACGCAGCCTATCTGCTCAACATGACAAACACACGACATTCGCGTGACTGACATACGACAGGCGGTGCAGGTGAACGCGTCACGTAGCGCAAGGCCACATGCGCACCGGCATTGCGCAATGCGGGCGCAATGAGGGCGTTCTGTACGACTTCCAGTTTCGGGGAACGATGCGCTGTCGCCCAGTCGAGGGCGACGGCAAGAACGTTGGACGCGTGAATTCACGCCAAGCGTTCAGCGTGGCACGCGGTAGCAAAGTCGTGCGGCACATTTGTAGTGATAATCGTGCCACACGCGGGCCACCTCGGGACAGGCACTCAGCCGGCCCCGCTATGCATGCCTCGCTTGACTGCTATCCGCTCAATTCGAAATTGACGAAAAAAACGGTGCAGATAGCGAATGATAACAGAAAATTGCTATCTCGACACCAAAGCAGACCGGCGCCGAAGTCAGGTCAAGGCGTGGCGGCGCGGTCGTCAATTTGGGCGAGCACCCAATACATATAGCCCGCGAACGCGCCGAAGATCACGTGTCCCGCCACCATCGTCCAGCCGCGCGAGGCGACGAACCATGGGAACCACTGCGTCATGACGTAAAAATTGACGGCGTACACGGCCAGCCCGAAGATCGCCCCCGCCACCGACACCGTCACCACATCCGAATCCAGCCGGAAGGGGGCGACGATCGCACCAAGCACCACACCCAGAACGACACCGATGACCGCGTGGACAATGAGCGCCATGGCCACAATGGACAGGTCGAACGTAGCAGGCTGCGTCAGGATGCCAGGCCCCAGCGCGATGGCGGCGACCATGCGGGGTGGCACCCATGGGCTCTGGCCGGAGACCAGCAGCACCATCAGCATTTCCACCGCCGAGAAGAAGGCGCAGGCGACAAAACCGGAAACGGCGGCCGCGGCCCAGTCGGGCGAGCGGTGCGTGTAGCGATGCGAGTGGAGGTGCAGTTCCATGATGTTCTCCCTTGAGGGTGACTCTTGGAGCCGCCGGCAGGACCGGCAGTGCTTTCAGGATAGAACAATCCAGGCGCGGCGACGGCGTATCCGCGCGATATACTTGGATCTGGCGCCACGTCCCGCCGCCGGCGGGACTATCGGGAGATAACGTATGTCCAGTCTCATTGGCTTGCTCGTCGCTATCGTGCTCGTGGGTGTTCCCGTCTGGCGGATTCTGACCCGCCTCGGCCTATCCCCCTGGTTCACGGTGCTGGCCTTCATCCCGGTCGTCAACATCATCTCCCTCTGGTTGTTGTCCTACGCCGCTTGGCCGGGCCAGCGGACATCGGTCCAAGCGTCCAACGGGTAACGCCTGCGGGCCGAGATCACTTGCCTTTGTCGACAGGGCGTGTCGACGCCTGCCCGTGGTGCAGTGCGGTACGGTAGAATATTCGCCAAACTCCGAACACTGGACTGGCATGAGCACAGAGCTGAACGCGGCATCCAATTTCATCCGCAACATCATTGACGAAGACAATCGCTCGGGCAAATGGGGCCAACGCGTCGAAACGCGTTTCCCGCCGGAGCCGAACGGTTATCTGCACATCGGCCACGCCAAGGCCATCTGCCTGAACTTCGGCGTGGCGCGCGACTACGATGGCGTGTGCCATCTGCGCTTTGACGACACCAACCCCGAGAAGGAAGAGACCGAATACGTCGATTCGATCATCGACATGGTCAAGTGGCTCGGCTTCAGCTACCAGACGCCGCAAAAGGAACACCTTTACTTTGCGAGCGACTACTTCGAACAGCTTTATCAGGGCGCCGAGATCCTGATCCAGCGCGGCAAGGCGTACGTTGACAGCCAGAGCGCCGACGACATGCGCGCCAGCCGCGGCAATCTCACCGAGCCGGGCAAGGATTCGCCGTTCCGCAACCGCTCGGTTGAGGAGAACCTCGATCTGTTCCGTCGCATGCGCGCGGGCGAGTTCGCCGACGGCACGCATGTGCTTCGCGCCAAGATCGACATGGCTTCGCCGAACATCAATCTGCGCGACCCGGCGATCTATCGGATCCGTCATGCGCACCACCACCGAACCGGCGACGCGTGGTGCCTCTACCCGATGTACACCTATGCGCATCCGCTGGAGGATGCCATCGAGAACATCACGCATAGCCTGTGCACGCTGGAATTCGAAGATCAGCGTCCGTTCTACGACTGGGTACTCGGCGAGCTGGCCGACGCGGGCATGTTCAAGCGGCCGATGCCGCAGCAGATCGAATTTGCGCGCCTGCAACTGACTTACGCCATTACGAGCAAGCGCAAGCTGCGCCAGCTGGTCGACGAAAAGCACGTCGACGGTTGGGATGACCCGCGCATGCCCACGCTCGTCGGCCTGCGCCGTCGCGGCTTCTCGCCGGAGAGCCTGCAGTTGTTCTGCGAGCGCATCGGCGTAGCCAAGTCGGCATCGTGGATCGACATGAGCGTTCTCGAGCAAGCCCTGCGCGACGACCTCGACCCGAAGGCACCGCGTGCGACGGCGGTGCTCGACCCGCTCAAGCTGATCATCGACAACTATCCGGAAGGCAAGCAGGAAGACTGCCAGGCGCCGGTGCATCCTCACGCGCCGGAGCGAGGCATGCGCACGTTCCCGATCTCGCGCGAGCTTTGGATCGAGCGCGAAGACTTCCAGGCCGAGCCGGTCAAGGGCTTCTTCCGCCTGTTCCCCGGCAACAAGGTGCGACTGCGCTACGGTTACGTGGTGGAGTGCACGGGCTTCGATACCGATGCCGATGGCAACGTCACTGCCGTGCATTGCCAGTATTTCGAGGACAGCCGATCAGGTACGCCGGGCGCCGACAACTACAAGGTCAAGGGCAACATCCACTGGGTGAGCGCGCCGCACGCGCTCGCGGCGGAGGTGCGCATTTACGACCGTCTGTTCGTCGACCCGAATCCGGATACGGGAGACAAAAATTTCCTCGACGCCATCAATCCGAACGCCAAGCGCGTCACGCAGGCCTACGTCGAACCGGGCCTGATGAGTGTTGCGCCGGAAGATCGCGTGCAGTTCGAGCGCCACGGCTACTTCGTAGCCGACCGTCAGGACTCGGCACCGGGCAAGCCGGTGTTCAATCGCATCGTCTCGCTTAAGGACAGTTGGGCGGTCAAGCCGGCCAAGGGCGGTGGCAAGTAAACGCTTTGCGGCAATTCTCCGCGTAGCACTCAACCCGCGCCCTCGTGCGCGGGTTTTGTTTTTTGGGGCGCCAGTCAGACACAGCCCCGCCGCCATACCTGTGCGCTGTCGGAGCACTACCGACCCAATGCCAACGCTATACCTAATATAAGGCGCCGACGCGCCCGAAACCGCCAGTTCGGCGTAAGCTCGCGCCCATTGCTCGCCCACCGCTCAGCCGCTGTGCACCGGATGCCGCGAGCCCCCCCCCGATTCGCCCGATTCGCGCGATTCTCCACGATTGCCCATGTCAATCCCTCACCTTTCGCCGCCCCCTGCTTCGCCCGCGACCTTGGCCCTGCCGCGTGCCGCTGCCAAGCGCCGAGGGTGGATCGATGCGTTGCCCGGCATGGCGGCGAATTTTGCGCAGATTTATTTTGTCCCTTCGGCAAGGGTCGGATTGTTGCTGTTCGTCCTACTCGCCCTCGCCAACCTCTCGGCTGCGATCACAGGACTGGCGGCGAGTATCGCCGCGTCGTGCCTCGCGGTCGCGCTGCGACTGCCACACGCACTGCTTCGTAACGGGCGATTGGGATACAACGCGACCCTCACCGGTATTGCATTCGGCGCGTTATGGCAACCCGACGCCACGTTCGTCGCATGGCTGGCGGTCTGTGTCTGCCTGACCGTGATCGCAACCGCGACCCTCTCGCGTTATGCACTACCTGCCCTCACCGGCCCATTCGTGGGTGTGATGGCACTCACCTGGGCGATGCAGCGGTGGCTGCATTGGTTGCCGCAGGCCAGGGCACTCGCCTGCGACACCGGCACGCCGGGTTTCGTCTTCTGCTCGGTCGGTCAGGTCGTTTTCGTCGCCCCACTGGTGCTGGGCCTGCTGACCTGGTACGTCCTGGCCCTCTGGAACCCCCGCGCCACGCTGTGGGCGCTCGCGGCGGGCGTCACTGTCTGGTTGGGCCTCGCCGCACTGGCGACACTTTGGCCGCCAATGGCCACGCAGGCAGGGGGCATTGGCATCAACGCGTTTCTCGCTGCACTCGGCCTAGGAATGTTCGGACATCGCCCAACCGTACGCTTCGCGGGCGCCTTTCTGGCCTGCATCATTTGCGTTGCGCTCGGCACCGTGTTCGGTCCGTTCGGCTGGCCGTACTTTACGTTGCCGTTCAATCTGGCGGTATGGACCATGCTTCGCGCGACGGCCCGGCCAAGGCCACCGATCTCCGCATAAAAAAATGCCCGAAACGCTAACGTTCCGGGCACTCGCTCATCGTTCACCCCGTATTGCGAGACTGCCGTCTGCGCGGCGAAGCATCCGCTCGCTGTCCCGTGTGGTTTTGGCTTGCCCTTGCTCGTTCCCGAGCCGTGCGGTCGTTATTTATTGTGTGGCTTCTCCCCCGACACCCGCAAACGCCCCCCGACGTTCCTGATGCACCACCGAAGCCCGGCCCTCTCGCGTGCCTTACCTCTATCAACGGTGAGACGCGTGAAAAGTTGACGGGGGTATACACCGATCGTTGCTCAGTCCGCATCCAAGCCGTCATCGCGCTTGCCGGAAACCGCCGGCGTCTTCACGACCGCATATCGTGCCAGCGTTTCCTTGCGCGCCACGTCGTGCGCCACCCGCGGCGGCGGATAGTCGCGTCCCAGCGCCACGTGGGCATCGAGCAGCGTCTGCGCGTCGGCCCGCCAGGGAGCATGCAGCGCCTTGTCGGGCAGATTGGCCAGCTCCGGCACGTACTTCCGAATGAAGCGCCCTTGCGGATCGAACTTCTCAGACTGCGTCACCGGATTGAAGATGCGGAAATACGGTTGCGCGTCGCATCCGGTCGACGCCGCCCACTGCCAGCCGCCGTTGTTCGCCGCGAGGTCGAAGTCGTTGAGCGCGTGCGCAAAGTAGGCTTCCCCGCGCCGCCAATCGATACCGAGATCCTTGACCAGGAAGCTCGCCGTCACCATGCGCAGGCGGTTGTGCATATAGCCAGTCTGGTTGATCTGGCGCATGGCGGCATCGACGAGCGGATACCCCGTGCGTCCCTCGCACCAGGCCTGAAAATCGGCATCGGCCGCTTGGCCGGCAGCCCATTCGATGGCATCGTAGGCAGGTTTGAACGCCTGTGCCACGACGCGCGGATGATGGTGCAGGATCATGAAATAGAACTCGCGCCAGATAAGCTCGCTGAGCCATGTTTGCGCGCCGCGACCGTCGTCCCCCCCTCGCAACATGGCGGCGTGCGCCTCGCGGGCGAGCGTGCGTATCGAAATCGTGCCGAAACGCAGATGTACCGACAGATAGCTCGGCCCGCGTATGGCAGGGTAGTCGCGTCGCTCATGGTAATGCGCCATGCGCGGCAGAAAATCGTCCAGCAATTGACGGGCGCCAGACTCCCCGGCAGGGATGGCCATACGGCGCGCGTCGGACACCTCGAAACCCAACGACGCCAGTGACGGGAGTGCACCGCTGCCCGTCGGTGGCACAGCCAATCGCCGCCGATCGGCGTCGCGGCCGTGCGGCGCCAAATCCACCGGTCTCACCTGCTTCAACCAAGCGCGCTGATACGGGGTGAACACGCTGTACGGCTCGCCCTGCGCCGTGAGAATCTCACTCGCCTCGAAAATCACCTGATCCTTGACGACCTCGAAGGCAATGCCGCGTTCGTCGAGCGAGCGAGCCACCGAGCGATCGCGTGCCACGGCGGCGGGCTCGTAATCGCGCCCGGCAAACACGGCCTGTACGCCGAGCGACTTCGCCAGCGACGGAATCTCCGCCACCGGATCCCCGTGGCGCACAATCAATGCCCCGCCGGCATGCGTCAGCGTGGTGGCCAATTCGCTCACGCTGTCGTGGATGAATGCGACACGACGATCGTCGCGCGGCAAGACGTCGAGAATCGTTGTGTCGAACACAAACACGACATACACCGCTTGGCACGTGGCAAGCGCGTGCGCGAGCGTTGCGTTGTCCGTGCAGCGCAAGTCGCGCCGGATCCAAACCAACCCCTTATGGAAATCGCTCATGTCAGATTGGCGCCACACGTGCGCGCCATTGTAGGTTCCGCCCAATCCCGTACCATAGCGATATCGCGGACTTTATGCCATCGGCCTCGATTACCTTATGACTCAGAAGCTTCCGACTTTGGCTCACATGCGCGGGGTGGTGCCGGCCGTGTTCTGCCTCGCTGCCGCGTTGCTCATGACCGGCTGCGCCACCTCGACAGCGCCGCGCGGCGCATTGACTTCGGCACGTTCTGGCGCGCCCGATGCCGCCCAGTTGCGCGAGCATCATCTGGCGGCCGCCGACACCGCTGCCGACCAGTACCGCACATGCCTGTACGGCCACGTTGCCCGCTATGTCGATCTCGTGCCGGACCCGATCCGGCTGGCAGACGAAGCCGCCGCCGAGTGCGCCCCGATCACCGGGCGTTTCAGACGTGAGCGACAGGCCGCGGTTGTGACGTACACCTCAGCAACCGACGCCTCGCAGCAAGCCGATGCCGCCACACTCGCGCTTCAAGCCGACGGCCTGCGGGTGGCGCGCGCACGTGCCAGGGAGTTGCGCGCGCTGCGGTGAGCGTCTCGCCGGTCTCACGTCGAACCGACAAAGTCTCATGCGCGTGCTTTCCCTAATCGGGCAAGCCCCGATTGGCGAACGACCGGCCGCTGACCAAAATGCAATCGCCCTCTTACGTCCTTTTGGGGGTACTGCGACAACGTCATTTGCCCGCCTCGGCGGGCATTTTCTTTGGTATCCGCAAGATCTTCCGGTGACGTCCACCGGGGAGCGACTTCGACGTGCCGCGTCCCCGTTGCGCCGGATGGCACTTACTTGTCGTCGGGCTCGCGCGGCGCCGGCGTGTCCGTGCCGGACGGCAGCCCCGGCAGCTCGTCGTGTCCCAGCCATCGATGCGCGATGTCTTCGATACGCCCGCCGATCGCCAATACGACGAGCAGCAGGACCATCGCGGCCAGCGCGATATGCCAACGGCCCAAGCCGCAGATAATGCCGATCCCCGTGGTACTCCAGAGCGCCGCCGCCGTGGTGAATCCGTGCACCGACGCGCTACGGTTCGGCCGAACGATACAGCCCGCGCCCAGAAAACCGATCCCGGCCACAATGCCCTGCACCACCCGGCTGACCGACGACGTGTCATAGACCAGCGCCGACCCGGGAAACGGCACGACCGCCAGCACGAACAACGCCGAGCCGAACGACACGATCGCCAGTGTGCGCAAGCCGACAGATTTGTGATGGAGATTTCGATTGAGCCCGACGAGTCCGCCCAGCACCAGCGCTGCCATCAGCCGCAATGTGACTTCGATGATCTCCGCCATCCCTCACCTCGCTCGTTTCTCGCGTCTCGCTCGCCCGGCTGCTCCGAGCGATCTATGTCTGTGGCGATGCATTATCGCCCGTCCCGGGCAGAGTGAGTCGGGTCGACCTCGTCGTCGAACAAGCGCAACTGGCGCGCGGCCTGGGCTTCGAGCAGTCGCACCCCCACGCCCATCAGGCGCACCGGTCGGCGTTTCCGGCCGACGGCGTCGGCCAGCAATTCACGACATTGCGCGGCATCGACACTCAGCGCGCCGGCTTCTGCCGTCGTCCGTGAAAAGTCGGCGAAACGAATCTTGACGAACACCTTGGCGATCGCCAGCGGCTCGCTGCGGCGCGCCCGCTCGATCCGCTCGGATAACTGACGAAGCAGCGGCTCAAGCGCCGCCTCGCAGTCAGCCAGCGTGCGCAGATCGCGCGTGTAGGTGGTCTCGACACTGATCGACTTGCGTTCCCGGTCCGGGCTGACGTCGCGCGTGTCGATGCCGCGGCAGCGCTCATACAATCGCTGACCGAACACGCCGAAACGCTCGGCAAGATCGGCCATCGAATGGCTGCGCAGATCGCCGCAGGACTGCACTCCCAGCGCCCGGAGCTTCTCCGCCGTGACCTTCCCCACGCCGAACAGGCGCTCGACGGGGAGCGCGGCCACGAAGGCGTCGATTTCTGCCGGTCTCACGACGAACATGCCGTCGGGCTTGCGCCAGTCGCTGGCAATCTTGGCGATGAACTTGTTGGGGGCGACGCCGGCCGAGACGGTAAGCCCGACCTCCTCGGCGACCCGTGCGCGAATCTCGCGGGCGATCAATGTGGCCGAGCCGTCGCAACGATCGCTGTGCGTGACATCGAGATACGCCTCGTCGAGTGAAAGCGGTTCGACGAGATCCGTGTAATCGCGGTAAATCGCCATGATGCGCTGCGATGCCTCCTGATACCGGCGCATCGTCGGCGCAATGATGCGCAACTCGGGACAGAGCTTGAGCGCCTGTGCCGAGGGCATGGCCGAGCGCACCCCGAAGGCGCGCGCCTCGTAGTTGCACGTTGCGACCACACCTCGCTGATCGGGCTGGCCCCCGACGGCCAGCGGAATTCCCCGCAACGACGGGTCATCGCGCATCTCGACAGAGGCGTAGAAGCAATCGGCGTCGCAGTGAATGATCTTGCGCGTAGAGGAGGACATGGCTCGCAATGAAAACACTGTGCAAATATACAGCATTCACACCACATTTGCGCCCGACGCGTGACATTGCGTCAGCGCCTCATCGCACAGGCAGGAACTGGAGGAACTGTGCGCCGAGCACATTCTGGACGTACCCGATGCCGGCGCGCCGATACTTCTCGTCGAGCATCTCGGCGAGCAGATCGAGCCGACCGATGATCTTGCCAAACTCCCGTTCGAAGCTCACGTTGCGCACGTCGGTGAGTTCGTTCGCCAGCAGCAGCGGCTTGCCTGTCATGTCGTGACGACTCGACAGCAGCCACGCCGCGATCTCGACGTTGCGCGCCGCATTGTAGATTCGCTGTGCGTCGAGGCCATCGCTCAGATAGAAGACCGTCGTCCCGCCATGCGCCGCGACAATCGTGTCAGAAAGACTGTAGACGAACGCGGCCACGCGATCGCCACTGAAGGCCGGGTCGAGCGAGAGGGATAATGCCTTCACGTCGCGCAAATTCCGCAGCGCCGGCAGGCTTCGTCGCCCTTCGATGGCCGCGCGCAATTGCGTCATCGCCTGCGTCTGTGTCGCTGCCCCGCCCTTGCGCCATTCGCGCGGGTTGCGCTTGTAGAGCTTGTCGGCCAGCCGGTACAAGCCCTCGAGGTTGGCCCGCATGCCCAGCGTCGCCATGCGATTGATGTCCGTCTGTGCGAGATCGGCGGTCGTCATTGCCGTCGAGCGCACTTTGCCATGATCGGTGGGCGCGTCTTGGTAGGAGACGCATCCCGTACACATCGCCGCCATCACTACCGCAACCATGACAGCCACCGCCGTCAGTCGCCCTCCCGCGGCATGGGCTATCCCGTTTCGTGCTTGGCGCAAGGCGAGCCGTCGTGTCATGGCGGTATCAGGGTGGGCAAGCGATGACTCTACGCGAACAAAGGCCACACTTCGTGTCGTTATCTCCTGAAAAGTTGTGACATTCGGTAACGCACTCTCGCCCGGCGTCAGGGCGTCAGGGTGTCAACGCCTCGCGCGCCTGCGCGAAGAGCGCGTGCGTCACGGCCTCCTCCAGGCGAAGCACTGGCGTCACGCAGCAGTCGGCATCGGCAAAACGCAACGTCCAGTCGGCCTGCGACGCGCTAGCGAATACCGCCGCCAGTTCAGCCTGAAGCGCACGTGCGTCGTCGCCGCCAATCGCCTGTCCGAGCGACCAATGCCGCGCTTTCCATTCGCTGCGCCCCAGCACGTCACACAACGTTTGCCAGAATTTGAGTTCGAGCGCGCCCACGGCCATGTAACGTCCATCCCGCGTGCGATAGACCTGATAACAAGGCACGCCGCCGTTGAGCAAGTCCGCGCCCGCCCGCGGCGCATGCCCTTGCCGATGCAGAGCGACGGCCGGAATGAGATTCGCGCGGAACACCTCGTGGGTCATCGAGACGTCCAGCCACCGGCCGCGGCCGGTGCGCTGCGCCGCGACCAGCGCCGCCAGCACGGCTTGTACCGCCGCCTGCCCGCCGCCGTACAGGTCGCCAATCTGGAAATTCGGCACGATCGGCGCGTCGTTTGAATCACCCAGTTGGTCGAGCACGCCCGCGTAGCCGATGTAATTGATGTCGTGTCCGGCGGCCTGCGCCATCGGCCCATGCTGTCCGTACCCGGTGATCGATGCCATCACCAACGACGGCCTGAGGCGCGCCAGCGTCTCGTAATCGAAACCGAGCCGCGCCATCACCCCTGGGCGAAATCCCTCCAGCAACACGTCGGCGCGAACGACCCAGTCGAGGAACGCCACGCGGTCGCTATCGCGTTTGAGATCGAGTCGCTCGACCGATTTGCCGCGATTGAGCAAACGCCAGAATGCACTTGGCGGCGCCTCGCCATCGTTGAGCATCATCTCGCGGGCGTAGTCGCCGGCCCCGGTGTCTTCGATCTTGACGACATGCGCCCCCAGTTCCGCGAGGCGCAGTCCCGCGAGCGGACCGGGCAGCAAGCGCGTGAGATCCAGCACCGTGACGCCGGCCAGCGGTGCGTCGGCGACGACAGACGATTCACGGGCTTCGGGGCTTTCAGGCAAATCGAGCGATTCGGTCATGGCGAGCGAGCAAGGGATGAGGGTGGATGTCCACACCGTACCGCGCCGCACTGTCCGCGGGCAAGCGGACGACACGCCTTCTTTACTCAGACACTTCCGAAATCAGCCTCGATCCGTGCCGTCTTCCCGTAAAACGGGACCGGTGGCGTCACCGCGCCTCGGTGTCTCGCCCGCCGAACCATCGCCCAGCGGACCGGCCACCACCGCGTCCGTCAGCAGCCGCGCGATCTGGCCGTCGAGATACCCCAGATCCCGCAAGATTTCATACGTATGCTCGCCCGCCGCGGGCAACGGCCGGCGCGCGGGCAAGCGCTGCCCCGCCATCGCGATCGGCAGCAGCGGCACCTGCGTGTGCTCGCCTTGCTCGGTCACCAGATCGCCCAGTCCGCCGCTCGCGCGCAAATGCGGGTCGTCGAACAGCGCCTGGGGTGTGACGATCGGCGCGAACGGCAGACCGTGCCGCTCAAACGCGGCCGCGAGATAACTCGCATCGAACCCCAACATCATCTCGCGCAGCAAAGGCAGCAGCCAGTCACGGGCAAGCACCCGATCGTTGTTCGTCGCGAGTCGCGCGTCGTCGGCCAGATCCTGCCGGCCGAACACGTCGCAGAAGATGCGCCACTGGGTGTCGCTCACCACCGCGAGGAAGATTTGCACGCCGTCGCGCGCCGTAAACACATCGTAAATCCCCCAGGCCGACAAGCGGGCGGGCATCGGGTCGGGCGCCACGCCCGTCACCGCGAACTGCTGCATGTGTTGCGCCGCCAGCAGCACGCAGTTCTCGAACAGCGCCCCCTGCACCTCCTGTCCGCGCCCGGTGCTCTTGCGCTCGTATAGCGCGGCCAGCGCGGCGAGCGCGCCGAACACGCCACCCATGATGTCGTTGACCGAGGCCCCCGCACGCAGCGGCTGACCGGGCGGTCCCGTCATATACGCGAGCCCCGCCATCATTTGCACGACTTCGTCGAGCGCGGTGCGTGCGGCGTACGGACCGGGCAGGAACCCCTTGAGCGAGACGTAGACAAGCGCCGGATTCAAGCGTGATAGCGTTGCATAATCCAGGCCGAACTGGCGCATGCGCCCGGGCTTGAAGTTCTCGGTCAGCACGTCCGCCGTGCTCACCAGGCGCAGAATCAGCTCACGCCCCTCCGGCCGTGTGACATCCACGGCAAGACTGCGCTTGTTGCGATTGAACGCGCGGAAGAAGCCCGCGCCCGTGCCCAGCAGGCACCGCGTGGGGTCGCCGCCGACCGGTTCCACCTTGATGACGTCGGCACCGAGATCGCCTAGCACCATGCCGCAGGTGGGGCCCATGACCATATGGGAAAACTCCACAACCCGAATGCCTTTCAACGGCATTGGCGTTGCGGCGGACACGTCCGGCATCGGCTATTCTCCTCAGCTCGCGCGCAACGCGTCGCCACGCCGCCGATCCGGCAGGCGCGCGGCAGGCGCCGCGAAGCCGTTGCGTCGTAATTGATCGAAGCCGACGATGTACCCCGCCAAGGCACTCGCGGCCACGGTGGCCGGGCTGCCCAGCCACATCTGCCCGGGTCCCGAACGGCCCGGGAAATTTCGGTTCTGCGCGCTGATGACCACCTCGTCGGGCGCACGCGATACGCCCGGCCCAGCGTTCACACACGCCCCGCACCCCGGCGCGAGCACCTTGACGCCGGCCGCCGCGAACACGTCCGCGTAGCCCTGCGCCTCGCACCACGCACGGACATCTTCGCTACCGTACTGCAGGTAGAAGCGCACGCCATCGGCGACCTTGTGCCCTTGCGACAGGCCCCATGCGAGCACTTCGTGGCATGCGCGCAGGTCCTCGCGCTTGCTGCCCGTACACGATCCCCCGTACGCGATATCGATCGGCACCTCCGCCGACAACTGGGTGAGCGCCACGCCGTTGCCCGGATCACCGGGACTCGCCACCATCGCGCCGAGTCGGGCGCAATCGATCTCGATGACGTGGGCGTAAGCGGCCTGCGCATCGCTTGTCATCCACGGCGCCAACGCCGCGTCGACGCCGCGCCGTTCACGCAGGTATCTCACGGTCTCGGCATCGGGCACGATGAGCCCGGTCAGTCCACCGATTTCCGCCACCATGTTGGTCAGCGTCGCCCGCTCGTCGGTCGACAGGTGGGCCACCGCCTCGCCGGAAAATTCGATGATCTGACCGATGGCACGGCCGTCGCGGATGTACGGGAGATGCAGCAGGTGCAGCGCGAGATCCTTCGCCCCCACGCCCGCCGGCAAGCGCGAGCGCAGATGCACGAGACAGGTGCCCGGCACCGCCAGTCGCGCGTCGCCCGTCAACCAGGCGTTCGCCATCTCCGTGGCGCCCACGCCGAACGCAAACGCACCGACCGCGCCGCAATGCGGCGTATGCGAATCGGTGCCAACGATGACCTGCCCCGGCAGCGCGTAGCGCTCGAGCATCAAGGCATGGCAGATGCCTTCCGAGCCACCGCCCGCCGCGCGTCCATGCAGACGCAGATCGTGCTGCGCGCAGAACTCGCGCTGGGCCGAACCCAGACGCAGCGCCGCATCCACCAGCGGCGGCGGCCCGCCACTGCCGACGGACACCGTATCGAGATGGGTCAGGTGATCCTCAAAGCACAGCATCGACGCCGGGTCGTGCAGCGCCGGCACCGCGTCGCCGAAGGCGTGACGCAGGAAGCTCACGGCCATCGGCGTCACGTATTCGTGGGAAAAACGCCAGTCGGCGGGGACGAACACGGCGTCGCCTGCGCGCACACGAGGCACGCCGAGCGCCCTGGCAATGATCTTCTCGCCGTAGGTCATCGGTCCCGGCGCATGGGCGGGCCGCGGCGCCACGACGTCTCCCGCCAGCCGGCGCCGCGTGTAACCGAACAATCCCCCGCTGCGCACGATCTCCTCGCCCAATGGATCGCAGTCTTCGAGAAAGGCGTCGATGGCGACCGTCTCCCCCGCTTGCAGCCGCTCCGCGAGCGCCAAGTCGGTCGACATCAACAGCCCGAGGTTCTGGCAGTTCTGCGCATAAATGCGCTCGAAACTCTCGGCGATTACGATCCGGATGCCCGCGCACCATTCGGCGAACGGACTCGCCTCGCGCGACGACCCCTTGCCACGGCGCATTCCGGCGACCGACAACGCGAAGCCGCCTTCGCGCACCGCCTTCTGCCTAACGGGAAACACGCCGGCCGGATTCGTTGCGTCCGCACTGCATCGCAATCCGACATAGACGTAGTCGCCGAGCGTCTCATCGAACGCCAGACACGCCCATGCGGGCGTCATCTCGTCGGTGGAAATCTGGTCGCGCAACGGCCCGGCTTCGGTGCGCGTCAACGATTCGCCCGCCAGTTGCCGGGCCATGACATCGGCCCGGTCGCTCAACCACAGCACACGTCCGTGGAGTTGCACAGTGGCTTGCATGAGATCGCTCCTCGAATGTTCCCCAAGGGGTTCACCCGTTTTGATCGCACGTTCCGTACCGAGTCCGCGGGCGGCCGCGGGACGAAACGTGAGGTCACGACATCCAGGCGCGCGTTCGTCTGGACACCCTCAGGGATACTGTCGATTGGCCTGTGTCGCAAAAACGTTGGTCCACGTATCGCCGAGCCGGATCTGCGACGGCTTGACCTCGGGCGTGAACGACGCGAGCGCCTTGAGCGCCGTGGCCGGACCGCCGGCGGGCATCATGCCGTCTGGCGAGAACGCCTCGCGGCAGTTGGCGAACGCTTCCAGGTAAAGTGCCTTGTTGCCCAGCAGATAGGACTCCGGCACGGTCTTGATCAATTCTGCAGCGGTGGCGTGCTGAAGCCATTTGTCTGCCCGCACGATGGCGTTCGCGACGGCCTGCACGGTGCGCGGATTCTTCTCGATGAAGCTCTGCGGCGCGTACATCACGGCCGCCGGCATCGGCCCGCCAAACATGGCGCGGGTGCCCGCCTGCGTACGCGTGTCGACGAGTACCTTGATGTCGCCCGACGACTGCAGCAGCGTCATCATCGGATCGACGTTGGAGACGGCGTCGACCTGCCCGCCACGTGCGGCGGCGACGACCGTCGCATTGCTGCCGACGCCCACGATGGACACGTCGCTCGGTTTGAGCCCGGCTTTCGCGAGCGCCACGTTGACCAGCATATGCGTGCTCGACCCCGGCGCGCTCACGCCGATGCGCATTCCCTTCAGGTCCTTGACCGATTTCACCTCCGCGGCCTTGGCCTTGACCACGCCGAGCACCAGTTGGGGGGCCGCGCCGAGCACCACGAACGCTTGATAGGTCAATCCCTTGGTCTGCATGAGCAAGGTATGCTCGAAAGCCCCGGCGCCCACGTCGGCGCTACCGCCGACGACCGCCTGCAAGGCTTTGGAGCCGCCGGCGAAGTCGTCGATGGTGACGTCGAGCCCTTCGTCCTTGAAGTACCCGAGTTGTTCAGCGATGGTCAACGGCAGATAGTAGAGGCCGGGCTTGCCGCCCACGGCGATCGTGAGCTTCGGCTTTTCGAGCGCCTGTGCGGGCGCGGCGCAGGCCCCAGTGCTCAGCCCCAATGCTGCGAGGCCTGACGCCACCAGCGAGAAGACGAGAGCCCAACGTCCTACGGCAACGCGCACGCGGCGCGCTTCGGTATATGTCATCGCGTGTCTCCTCCCGCCCTATGCGGGAAATCGGCGCGCTCCGGCTCGTCGGCCGGAATCGCTATCGGCTCTGAGAGCATCCGCTGCCCCCGAAGCGCCGACAAGTTGTGTTTCGGCATGCCAGACATCGCCGTTCGCGACGCTTGCCGCCCTGGGCCGAACCTTTGGCGTTCCTATGCTTTACGCAATGTTGCGAGCGCACAGGTGATCGACGAGCATGCGCGAGGCGACGGGCAAGGCGTCGTAGCGTCGCACGCACACGATCAGCCGGCGCAGCGCCCACGGATCGGTCAGCGGCACGATGCGCAGCGCCTCCCCGTCAGTCGCTTGCGAGTAACTGCCGACGGCCTCGCGCGGCACCACGGCCAGCCCGAGGTTGGCGCGCACCATGCGGCACACCGCCTCGAACGTCGACACATGGATGCGGAATTTGACCGTCTTGCCCTGCTCGGCCGCCACGCGCCGCAGCACGGTGTACATGGCGCTGTCCGGATGCACGCCGATGTGGTCGAAATCGAGCGTGTCGACGAAGGCGACCTGTTCGCGGCCGGCCAGCGCGTGGTCGCGGTGCAGTACGGTCACGATCTGGTCGTTGCGATAGGGGAAGACCTCGACATCGCGGGTATCCACGGCGTCCCAGCAAATGCCGATGTCGGTGGCCCCGTCCGCCACCCCGCGCACGACCTGTGCGCTGGTGTGATCTTCCAGGTCGACCTTCACGCCGTCGTGGCGACGCAGGAACGCGCCGAGTTCATCGGGAAGGGTTTCGACGATCGAGGAAACGTTGGCGAAGATGCGAATATGGCCGCGCACACCGCTGGTGTACTCGGACAGATCGCCCTGCATCTTCTCGAGGCTGCGCAACACATTGCGCGCATGGTGCAGGAGGGCCTCGCCTGCCGGGGTCGCCCGCACACCCCACTTATGACGTTGGAGCAACGCCGAACCGACCAGGGACTCCAGGTCGTTGATCCGTTTGCTGACGGCAGAGGGCGCGATGAATTCGCGCTCGGCCGCCCGTGCAATGCTGCTTTCTTCGCAAACGGCGACGAACAGTCGCAACGAGACTAGATCGATCCGCCATAGCGTCATGCCTGGTCTCCCAAAGGCACTGCATTGACAGCGATTTTGCGGCGCATGTGGCGAAAACGCCACTGTCGACCGCCCCCGACGACACAGCAAAGCACCCGAAGCGCCAACGTGCGACAGGCCCCCTGCTGAACGACGGCAAACGACTACGACATTCGGGGAAGCGGCGAGTCGACTCAGGGGGAAGCGACTCGTCAAGCGCGGGAGGCGGCGAACCCGACGTCAAGCCCCGGGAATACACGTTCCCATCGGACGTCGCGCATCCGTCTCGAAGTGTCGGTGCCGGTCCCTCCCGGGACACCCGCTAGCGCATCGCTCCCGCCAGCAGCACGGCGCTCCAGCCGCCGTCTGCCGTGTTCAGCGGTGCCTCAGGTGGCGGTACCGACGCCAAGGCCATGAACAGCCAACATTTGCAAATGACGATCGCAATCATTTTGTTGACGCTCGATCATCCCGGCATCGTTGCCGGGCCTGCTTTGACTATAGTGCGGCGCTATCGGCGCGGCAACCAGGAAACGTTTCAAACGGGAATTCGATCGGGGTTCCCGCCACAAGTCGCGCGCGGCCTCGATGCCGCCACCCCATCCATTCAGGCGCGCTTCGCGATGGCGCGCGCCAGCACCAGCACCGGCAACAGGCCCACCAGCACAAGCGTCAATGCCGGCACGGCCGCCTCGGCGAGGCGTTCGTCGGCGGCCAGATGACTGGCAACGACCGCCAGCGTGTCCATGTTGAACGGCCGCAGCGCGAGCGTGGCGGGGAGCTCCTTCATCACGTCGACGAACACCAGCAGCGCGGCCGTCAACACGCTGCCGCGCAGCAGCGGCAGATGCACCCGGCGTAGCATCGCCCAGCCGCCCACGCCGAGGCTGCGGGCGCTGGCATCAAGATTTGGCGGGATGCGGGCGAAGCCGGCGTCCACGCTCTGCAGCGCCGCCGGCAGGAATCGCACGAGATAGGCATAGATCAACACGCCGCTCGTGCCTGCAAGCACCAGTCCGTCGGCGCCGAACACATGCCCCAGCCACGTGTCGAGTCGGAGCACCGGCGTGAGAATGCCCAGCGCGATGACCGCGCCCGGGATGGCGTAACCCACGCCCACGAGCCGGATGGCGATACGCGTAACGCGTCCCGGGGCCAGTCGCTGTGCGTACCCGAGCACCACGGCGAAGACGCTGGCAACGAGCGCCGCCAGCGCCGCGAGGCGCACCGTATTGAAGACCCACTCGCCGTACCGATGCCAAGGCACCTGATCGAGCTCGGCGACCGCCAGCCGCAGCATGATGAGCACGGGCAGCACGAAGCCGATGATGAGCGGCAGTGCGCACGCGAGGGTTGCCAGGGCGGCGCGCGCCCCTGACAAGCGCGCACGCCGCGACGTCGACGGCGCCCGCCCCGGCGCCCCATAGAACCGAAGGCGCGTCCGGCTGCGCGCTTCCGCGATCAGCAGGACGAGGACGGCGAACAGCAGACAGGCGGAGAGTTGCGCGGCCGCCACCCGATCGCCCATCGACAACCACGCGCGATAGATGCCGGTCGTGAGCGTCGGCACGCCGAAGTAGGCCACCGCGCCGTAATCGGCGAGTGTCTCCATCAGCACCAGCGCCAGCCCCGCGACCAAGGCCGGTCGCGCCAGCGGTAACGCCACGCGCCAAAACCCCTGCGCAGGCGTACACCCCAACGTGCGTGCGGCTTCGAGGTACCGTTGGCTGTGTTCCAGAAAGGCCGCTCGCGCCAGCAGATAGACATAGGGATAGAAGGCGCCCGCGAAGACCCAGGCAGCGCCGTACCAGCTGCGAACTTCAGGGAAGCCGGCGAGACGTTCGACCGCGAGCAGCGTGCGCAACGCGCTCTGCACCGGCCCGGCGAACTGCAGGAAATCGGTATAGGCGTAAGCGGTAACGTAAGCGGGCATCGCCAGCGGCAGAATCAGTGCCCACTCCAGCACACGGCGCCCGGGAAAGGCGCAGTGCACGACCAGCCATGCGCTGGCCACGCCCATCACCAGCACGCCGGCGCTCACGGCCACCGAGATACGAAGCGAGTTGAGCAGGTACTCGGGCAGCACCGTATCGAGCATATGCGCCAGCACGGCATGCGTATCCGCGTCGCCCGCGCCAAGCGCCGCCACGATGCCGAACATCGGCACGAGCACAACCAGTGCGGGAACCGATGCGACCAGCCGCCACGCCCAGGCGCCGGAAAGACGGCCAGCGCGCCTGCGGCGGGCGACGGGAGGCGAACGCTCGGCCAAAACGGGATCGATGACGGCAGAATCGGCGGCGGCGCGGGACGGGGGCGTCGATGACATCGGCAAATGGTAACGGGTAGCGGAAATGGGGCGGACGAGCGAGCGGCGGGAAAACCCCCGGGCGACGGCGCACAGCCGTTGCCCGTCGCGTGACTTCGGGGAACCGGTAGGCACTTGCCGGTCTAAAGCGTTGTAAATTATACGCATTCGCGATTGCGACTCTGACGCGCACGGCCGCAGAAAGTGCCCGGCCTCCCGCGAAAATGCCACCTTGCGGGCATTCGTGTCGATTCGCGTCGGCTCGTTTCCATGACTACGCTTCGTTGACGTGCTTGCGTCGACTCACACTTATCCACGCCGATGCCCCTGCCCTACCTGCTGCTCGACCATCTCTGTGTAAATTACGAGACTGCCGGCCACGTCCACACCGCGGTATGCGACTTGTCGCTGTCGCTGGCGCGTGGCGAGATCGGCTGTCTGCTCGGCCCGTCCGGCTGCGGCAAGACGACGGTGCTGCGCGCCGTGTGCGGGTTCGAGCCGTTGGCGGGCGGGCGCATCGTGCTCGATGGTCACGAAGTCGCCAACGCGCAGTTCAGCGAGCCGCCGGAGCGTCGCCACGTCGGTGTTGTGTTCCAGGACTACGCGCTGTTCCCCCATCTGGACGTTGCGCGCAACATCGGCTTCGGCATCGGGCGCATGGCGCGGGGCGAGCGTCAGGCGCGGGTGGAGGGGCTCGCCGAGCGCGTGGGGCTGGCGGGGGCGTTGAAGAAGTACCCTCACGAACTCTCTGGCGGACAGCAGCAACGCGTAGCGCTCGCGCGCGCCCTGGCCCCCGCCCCGGCACTGCTGTTGCTCGACGAACCGTTCTCGAACCTCGATCTCGATTTGCGCGAGCGTCTGGCGGTCGAGGTGCGGGAGATCATCCAGGCGAGCGGCGCGACGGCGATCCTTGTCACCCACGACCAGCATGAAGCGTTCGCAATGGCCGATCGCATCGGGGTCATGCATGCGGGGGCCATCGCTCAGTGGTCGCCCGCGCACGAGTTGTGGCGCATGCCCGCCAATCGCGTGGTGGCGGATTTCATCGGACGCGGCGCGTTGATACCCGGCACCTTCCGGGGCAATGCCAACGGTGGCGGCATCTCGCTCGAACTTGGGGAACTGGCCGTCTCGCCCATGCTGGCCGACAAGCTGCTGCGCAGCGCCGCCAGGGACACGTATCCCGTGAGCGTCGACGTTTTGCTGCGCGCAGATGACATTGCCCACGACCCGGCGAGCCCATTCGAAGCGACGCTGGTACGGCGTGCGTTTCGCGGGGCCGATCAGCTTTACACGCTTCGTCTGGCGTCGGGTCGCGAAGTGATCGCTCGCGTGGATAGCGAACTGGCCCACGAGGCGGGCGAGCGCGTGGGCGTACGCCTGACGGTCGAGCATCCGGTGGTTTTCGCGGCGAGTGTCGCCGACGTCTGACCCTCGCGCAGCACGGCGTTCCCCGGAGGCTGGTAAAATCCGGCAAAACGGATGGGCCTATGAAACAGTACCTAGACTTCATGCGCCATGTACTTGAACATGGCACAGACAAGACCGACCGAACCGGCACGGGCACGCGCTCGGTGTTCGGCTACCAGATGCGCTTCGACCTGCAGGAAGGTTTCCCGCTCGTCACCACCAAGAAAGTGCACATCAAGTCCATCGTGCACGAACTCCTGTGGTTCCTGCAGGGCAGCACCAACGTGCGCTATCTGCAGGAAAACGGCGTGTCCATCTGGAACGAATGGGCCGATGCCGAGGGTGAGCTCGGCCCTGTCTACGGCGCACAGTGGCGCTCGTGGCCGACGCCCGATGGCGGCCATATCGACCAGATCACACAGCTCGTCGAGCAAATCCGCACGACGCCCGACTCGCGCCGTCTGATCGTGTCCGCCTGGAATGTCGGAGAGATTCCGCGCATGGCGCTGCCGCCGTGTCATGCGTTCTTCCAGTTCTATGTGGCCGACGGCAAGTTATCGTGCCAGCTCTACCAGCGCAGCGCGGATATTTTCCTGGGTGTGCCGTTCAACATCGCGAGCTACGCGATGCTCACGCACATGATGGCGCAGCAGACCGGGCTCGAGGTGGGGGATTTCGTCTGGACGGGCGGCGACTGCCATCTGTACAACAACCATCTCGAGCAGGTTCGCACGCAGCTTGCGCGCGAGCCGTTGGCGCTGCCGACGCTCGAGATCTCGCGCAAGCCCGATTCGATCTTCGATTACCGTTTCGAAGACTTCCATATCACGGGATACGAAGCGCATCCGCATATCAAGGCGCCGGTGGCCGTATGACGATACTGACGCTGGTGGTCGCACGCGCCGAGAATGGCGTGATCGGGCGGGACAATCAATTGCCGTGGCGTCTGCCGGAAGATCTTGCTCATTTCAAGCGCGCGACGCTGGGCAAGCCAATCGTGATGGGACGCAAGACGTTCGATTCGATCGGTCGTCCGTTGCCGGGTCGGCGCAATATTGTGGTGTCACGCAATCCCGATTTGAAGATCGATGGCTGCGACGTGGCCGGGTCGCTCGTCGACGCGATGCGGCTGTGCGTGGGTGTCGAGGAAATCTGCCTGATTGGCGGGGCGCAGTTGTACGCGGAGGCGCTGGCAAGCGCGGACAAGGTGATCGTCACGGAGATCGCCAAGGCGTTCGAAGGCGACGCGCATTTCCCGGATCTGCCTGCCGCCCAATGGCGCGAAGCCGCACGCGAGACCCATCACTCGCCCGCGCCCAATGACTTCGACTACGCGTTTGTGACGTACGAACGGATTTGATGTGATGGGGCGCGTGCGGACGTCGTCCTTGAACTTTGCCTCCGACTCACGCGCTCAGGTTTTCGCGCGGCGCCTGCGCGAGCGCGCCGGGTCGCTCGCCGCCATTTATCGGCGCGCCCTCCGAGACATGTACACGGTCACGACCAAGGCGCTTGGCAGCGTATAACGCGTCGTCCGCCAATGCGATCAGCCCCTCCGGCGTATCGCTCGCGACGCCCTGCTGCGGCACATGCGTTGCGCAGCCGACGCTGACCGTCACGTAACCCTGTCCGCCAGGCCCCGGTTTCGCCAGCGCCCGAACGCATTCCGTCACGCGCGACGCGACGAACCAGGCGCCGTTCGCGTCGGTCTCCGGCAGGACGACCACGAATTCCTCGCCGCCGTATCGCGCCACGAGATCCGTCGGTCGATGCGTCGCGCGCATGATGGCGAGCGCCACATGTGCCAGGCATTCGTCGCCAAGCGGATGCCCATAGGCGTCGTTGTAGCGCTTGAAGTGATCGACGTCGACCATCAGCAACGATAACGGATGGCCCGAGCGGCGGACCTGATCGAAGTCGCTCGGGAACCGATCGTTGAAGTAGCGGCGGTTGAAGATGCCGGTGAGCGCATCGCGGTTGGAGTATTCGATCAGACGCAGATGCGCGCGCGACAGCTCGCGGTATAGCCGCGTGATTTCCCACACCAGCACGCAGACAAGCAACCCCGGCGCCGACATGCTGAACAGCCGCGCCAGGTACCACCCCAGCGTGAATCGTACGGTGCTTATCAGACTAAGCACCGTATCCGTCACACACGCAAGAATGGCAAGCGCCACCCACACGTCGAGCACCGTGCGCAGACGACCGATCGCCAGCACCGCGCTCAGCGCCACGAGGTTCAATAAGAGCAGTACGATGCCGGTCCCGCCGACGGACAATTCACCCGGCACGCTCGCCGGTGACAACGCGGGCGGCAGCGGCACGGCCAACACCGTCAGGCAAAGCAGCACCCCCACGCCAATTGGCAGACCAATGAACAGCCACATCGCACGATCGGCAGGCGGCAACTGCGTCACGGACTGCGGGGTGAAGCGGCGTCGCTCCATCATGGCGATGAGCACGAGGGTGGGGAACCCCGCATGCCAGATGACCCAGATCCAGCCGGATGTCGTCGGGAGCGCCCCGAGCAGCCCGTGCGGCGCGAAAAGGCCGGGGAACGTCAGCAGTTGCATCGCGACGGTCAATGCCGTAAAGGCATAAGCACCGGACAGCAGCCCGAACACCGGCAGCCGACTCACCCGAAACTGTGCCGCCAACAGGAACGACGCGATCGTCGCCGTCGTGAAGACCGTCAGGCCGCACATGGGCAGGAAAGCCGCAACCGCCGGGAGTGCAGCGCTCGCCTGCGGCGCCGCCAGTATCAGGGCAGCGAGAATGACAATCGCCAGACAGCCTGCAAAAGCCCGCTGACCAGGCGTTGCACGCTCCATCAGAAAGGCGTCCATACGATACCCTTTGATTTTCGGTGTCCGATGCCGGCCCAACGACTCATGGCGTTGAGCACACATCTCCCCCGCCCACGACCGGTTAGCCGCAGCATGCACCAATTCCGCATGTCTGCCAACGGGTGTGCTCAACCGTCCGTCTTACACCGCACTCCAGCCGGATCGGGGCGGCACCCACGCCCCCCCCCGCTCCACGGCCGAACCTCAACCGCCCAGATACGCTTCGAGCACACGGGGATTGCCCAGCAGATTGCGCCCCGTGTCTTCGAGCACCACCTTGCCGGTCTCGAGCACGTAGCCGTGTTGCGCAATCTTCAGCGCCTGGCGCACGTTCTGCTCGACCAGGAAGATGGTCAGCCCCTCAGCGTTGATTTCCTTGAGGGTGCTGAAGATGCCCTGCACGATGATCGGCGCGAGACCCATCGACGGTTCATCGAGCAGCAACAGACGCGGCCGCGCCATCAACGCACGACCAATCGCCAACATCTGCTGTTCGCCCCCCGACAAGTTACCGGCCATCTGCTCGATACGCTCGGCAAGCCGTGGGAAACGCCCCAGCACCTTGTCCAGATCCGCCTTCACGTTCTGCTTGTCGCGACGCGTGTAAGCGCCAAGCTCCAGGTTCTCGCGCACGGACATCGTCGTGAGCGTGGCACGCCCCTCGGCCACCTGCACCAGCCCGCGCTGCACGATCTTGTTCGGTGCCAGACCGCCGACATCCTCGCCTTCGAAGAGAATCGTGCCCGCCTGCTTCTTGATGAGCCCCGACAAGGCGAGCAGCGTCGTGGACTTACCCGCGCCATTGGCGCCAACGAGCGAGGTGATCTCATGCTCGCGCAACGAAAAATCGACGCCCTTCACGGCCTCGATATGCCCATAGGCCACCTTCAGGCCCTTCACTTCGAGCAGCGCGCTCATGCCTTGTCCTCCGCGCCGGCCGCGAGGGCAGCCGCATCGTCGTCATCGTCATCGCGGCCGAGATAGGCCTCGATGACCTGCGGGTTGTGCTTGATCTCGTCCGGACTGCCTTCGGCGATGATGCGTCCGAAGTTCAGCACGGCGATGCGCTCGCACAAGCCCATCACAAAACGCATGTCGTGCTCGATCATGAAGATCGTGTAACCGCGCGCCTTGATGTTCTCGATCTCGCTCATGAGATCGACCTTCTCGCCCGTGTTCATGCCGGCCACCGGCTCGTCGAGCAGCAACAGCTTGGGCTCGGTCGCCAGGGCCCGGGCCAGTTCGAGCTTGCGCTGATCGCCATAAGACAGGTTGTCGGCGATGTCATGCGCCTTGTGATCGAGCTTGACCCAAGAGAGCAACTCATGCGCGCGTTCGCGCGAGCGCTTCTCCATCTCTCGATACCCTGGCAGCGAGAACAGCAGGCCCGCCGGGCCATACGAGAGATGCCGGTGCATGCCGACCACCACGTTCTCGATCAGCGTCATCTCCTTGAACACACGAATGTTCTGGAACGTGCGGGCAATGCCGCGCTGCGTAATCTTGTGCGGCTTCTGCCCCACGAGACTCTCGCCGTCGAACGTAATGCTGCCGCCCGTGGGCTGCAACAGTCCGGTGATCAGATTGAAGACGGTCGTCTTACCCGCCCCGTTCGGGCCGATCAGGCCGAAGATCGTGCCTTGCGGCACCTCGATGTTCACGTCCTGGAGAACGTGCAGGCCACCGAATCGTTTGGAAATATTGGAAAGCTTGAGCATGTCGTATCCCTCGTCCGCTTACGTGGAAGAGGCCGAGCGCGTCTTGCCGGCACGGAACCAACGGCGAAAACGCACCGGATCCCAAATGCCCTTGGGCAGGAACAGCACGATCAGCACCAGAATCAGGCCGTTGACCACCAGACGGAAGGCGTCGAACGCGCGCAGCAATTCGGGCAGCAGCGTAAGAATCGTGCTGCCGAGCACCGGCCCCACGAGCCCGTTGATACCACCAAGAATCGCCATGGTGAGAATCTCCACGCCACGGTCGAAGCCGAATTCGTTCGGTCCGATGAAGAACGTCAGATGCGCATTGAGTGCCCCGGCCAGCCCGGCGAGCACCGCCCCCAGCACGAACGCCAGCATCTTGTAGCCCGTGACGTTGATGCCCATGAGGCCCGCCGCCGTCTCGTCTTCCTTGATGGCTTCGAAGGCACGGCCCACTTTGGAGCGGCGCAGGCGCCACAACACGGCGAGCGAGATCACCACGGCCCCCGCCACGTGCCACCACTGCGTGAGTTGAGGAATGCCGTTCAGGCCCAGCGCACCGCCGGTCAGACCCTCGGCGTTGAGCGTCAGCACACGCACAACTTCGCCGAAGCCCAGCGTCGCCATCGCGAGATACACGCCCGACAGACGCAGCGTCGGCTTGCCGATGATGAACGCGATGAGCGCCGGCGCTGCCATGCCACCTGCCAACGACACCGCAAACGGCGTGTCGTAGTTCATCGTGAGCAACGCCGCCGTGTACGCACCGATGCCCATGAACGCGGCATTGGCCATGGCCAGCATGCCGCACGAGAGCGTGAGGTAAATCGACAGGGCCAGCAGCGCATTGGTGCCGAATGTCAGCACCAGATTGCTATAAACCGCCCAGAAATTGTTAAACCAGTCCATTGCGCCCCCGTGATTACGCTTTGCGTTCGAGCACTTTGCCGAACAATCCCTGCGGACGCACCAGCAGGATCAGGAACAACAGGCCGAATGCCACGGCGTCGCGCATGTTCGAGCCGATATACGCGACCGACAACACTTCCGCGAAGCCGAGGAAGAGGCCGCCGATCATCGCGCCGCGAATGTCGCCCATGCCGCCGAGAATGATGACCGCGATCCCCTTGTGCAGCATCGGCTGCCCCATCAGTGGGAAGACGGCGTTGGAGTAAAGCCCGATCAGCACCCCCGCCATGCCGCCCAGCCCCGCCGCGGCAAACGACGTGGCCAGGAACAGGCCCTCGACGTTGATCCCGAGCAGGTAGGCTGCCTTCGGCGACTCGGCAATGGCGCGCAGCGCGCGCCCGAGTTGCGTCTTCTTGATCGTGGCAATGAGCACGGCCATGAGCGCAAACGAGATGAAGATGATCGCGAGTTCCAGTACCGTCATGTGCACGCCGGCCACCGTCAGGGTGTCCTGCGGCACGAGTTCGTACGGGAATCGCAGGTTCTCCGCGCCGAAAATACCTTGCACACCGTTGTTGAGCAGAATGCCCACGCCAATGGTGGCAATCATCGGAATCAGGTGAGGCGCACCGCGTTTGCGCAGCGGTTTGAGCACCAGCACGTCGATGAGCAGGCCGACCAGGCCAGCCACCACGACCGCCGTGACGATAGCCGCCCACAGCGGCAGATGAAGACGCACGACGGCTTGCAGCGCCGCATAGGCGCCGACCATGAAGACCGCGCCGTGCGAGAGATTGATAACGCCGAGGATGCCGAACACGAGGGTGAACCCGAGCGCGAACAAGGCGTACACGCACCCTAGGGAGAGTGCGTTGACGAGTTGCTGTTCCAGCATGGTGTCTATTCCAGCCTGAGGGACGGGGACACGCGCCGCACGGGGGTACGGCGTGCGCCAGAAACGCCGATGGGCGTAGCGCCTTTCAGCTCTACGCCCATGCGGACTTCTTCAAGTACTGCCGGGCTGCTTACTTCTCGATGACGTACTTGGTACCCTTCGTCACGCTGACGATAGGCGCCTGTTGTGCATCGTAGCCGGCCGGCTTGCCGTTCTTGCCCATGGCCTGACGGAACGCAAACTTGCCCGTAGCGCCGTCGTGTGTGACCTTCGGCAGCGCGTCGCGCAGCGCCTTGCGGTCGGCATCCAGGTTGCCCGAGATCTTCACGCTCTTGATTGCGCCCGCCGCGATATACATCGCGTCATAGGCTTGCGCCGCGAACTGGTCCGGGGCCACGTTGTACTTCGCCTTGTAGGCGCTGATGAACTTCGTGTTGGCCGGCGTGCTGTTCTCGATCGACCACGGGCTTCCCACCCACAGGCCATCCGAGCTGCCCTTGGCCAGATCGAACACCTTGACCGAGTTCATGCCGTTACCGCCGATGAACGGCACGTTGATGCCCAACTGACGGGCCTGCACCATGATCGGCGCGCCTTCGGCGATCAGTGCCGACAGCACGATGGCGTCCGGGTTGCTCGCCTTGATCTTCGTGAGCTGTGCCTTGAAGTCCACGTCACCCTTGGCAAACGTCTCGGTCGTCGTGACCGGGATCTTCAGATCGGCCAGCGCCTTCTTGAAGTTGTCGTAGCCGCTCTTGGTGAACACGTCGTCGTTGCCATACAGCACCGCGACTTTCTTGATGCCCGTGTGCTTGGTCGCGACCTTGATGGTCTCGGGCAGCACGTCGGCTTCCGTCACGGAGTTGCGGAAGATGTAGTCGCCGATGGACGTAATGCCGTCAGCCGTATTCGACGTGCCGAACGCCACGGTCTTGGCCGCTTGCGCGATCGGATCGGCCGCCTGCGCCGAGTTCGACAACGTCGGGCCGAAAACCATCAGCACCTTGTCCTGGAAGATCAGCTTCTTGAAGACGTTGATCGCCTCTTCTTTCTTGCCCTGCTCGTCTTCGACCTGCAGTACGAGCTTGTTGCCGTTGATGCCGCCGGCGGCGTTGATTTCGTCCGCCGCGAGCTGGAAACCGTTCTTGATGGCGGCGCCATATTGCGCCGCACCGCCCGACAGTGCCTCGGCCACGCCGATCTTCAGATCGGCTGCGTGGGCCGCAGCCACCATCCCAGTAGCGACAAGCGCGCTCAGCAACTTGGTCATGGTGCTTTTCATGAGTCTTCTTCCTCCGATTCCTGGTCTCTAGTTATGAGAAGGCGCGCCTTATGAGCGCGCCCATTACCCTAACCACCGCGTCTGTTCTTAAGCCACGGCTTAAGAAAACCCCTAAGCATAACGCAAACTACCTTTACCGGACACGGCAAATGGGGTTTTGCCCCGTTGCGGCGCACAAATGCAACGCGTTTATGGCGCCGCAACGGCGATTCGCAGCATCAATGACCGGCGATGGTCATTTGTTCAATCAGGATTGACCCGACCTCCTTGGTACCGCGCACCAGGGCATCGGCCCCAATCGCGACGATCTGGCGGAACATGTCGTTCAGGTTGCCGGCCAGCGTGATCTCCTCGACCGGATACTGAATTTCGCCGTTCTCCACCCAGAAGCCCGAGGCGCCGCGCGAATAATCGCCCGTCACATAGTTCACGCCCTGCCCCATCAGTTCGGTCACGAGCAGGCCGGTGCCGAGCTTGCGCAGCATCGCTCGAAAGTCGTCCGTCGGTGCGGTGAGCTTGCTGTACATGCGCAGGTTGTGCGAGCCGCCCGCGTTGCCGGTCGTCTGCATGCCGAGCTTTCGGGCCGAATAGGTCGACAGGAAGTAGCCCTGCACCACGCCATCGCTCACCACGTCACGGGCGCGCGTTCTCACGCCTTCTTCGTCGTACGGGGCGCTGCCCATGGCGCGCGGCACGTGCGGATCCTCGTAAATGCCGACATGATCGGCAAACACCGGCTTGCCGAGGGTGTCAACGAGGAACGTGGCCTTGCGATACAGTGCGCCACCGCTCACACCCTGCACGAACGCCCCCAGCAGACCGGCGGCGAGCGGTGCCTCGAACAGCACGGCGCACTTGCGCGTGGACAGCTTGCGCGCGTGCAGGCGGGCCAGCGCGCGCTCGGCGGCGTAGCGGCCGACCGTTTCGGGCGAGGCCAGGTCTTCGGCGGCGCGCTTGGACGAATACCAATCGTCGCGCTGCATATGGCGGCCAGATCCGGCAATCGGCGAGACCGAAAGATAGTGTCGCGAATACGGATATCCCGACAGGAAGCCGCGAGTCGTCCCCAGCATGAATTGCGAGTGCTGGGCCGACACGCCCGCGCCTTCGGAATTTCGGATGAGCGGACTCACCTCGAATGCCGCCGTCTCGGCGCGACGCGCCAATTCGACCGCGTCGTCGGCCGAAATGCGCCACGGGTGAAACAACGACAGGTCCTGCGGATGCATCTCCAGCAGTTCGGACTCGGCAAGCCCGGCGCAGTCGTCTTCGGCCGTAAAGCGGGCAATGTTATAGGCCGCATCGACCGTGTCGTGCAGCGCCTTGCGCGAGAAGTCGGACGTGCTGGCATTGCCGCGGCGCTGACCGATGAATACCGTCACGCCCACCAGCTTGTCGCGATTGCGCTCAATGGTCTCGACCTTGCCGCGACGCACCGAGACCGACAAGCCGTCGCCCTCGGAGATCTCAGCCGCGGCATCGGTGGCGCCGAGCGAACGGGCGTATTGCAGTACGTCGCTGACAATTTCCTTGAGTTGATCCTGGGTATGCGTGAAATGCTGGGTCGCTTGGGACATCGGCGCGATTCGGTCAGTGGCTGAATAGGAACCGCCATCTTAGCGCGACTTCCCCGCCGCCGTGCGTCGGCACGGCAACTATTTGGACGCCGCGCGCCGCGCTACAATAGCGCTCATGACGCACACTCAACGCTTTAACCAAATCGCCCACGCCGAGCTTCCCGACGAAGGCCCGAGCAAATCCCAACGCAAGCGCGAGTCGCATGCCTTGCAGGATCTTGGCGAAGAACTGGTCAATCTGGCCAAGGACGCGCTCGCCCGCGTGCCGATGCCCGAGAACCTCGAACGCGCCGTCAAGGACTGCCGCAAGATCACCGCACACGAAGGCCGCCGCCGCCAGATGCAGTACGTGGGCAAGCAAATGCGCACGCTGCATGAGTCGGAAGTCGAAGCGATTCGCCGCGCCCTCGACGTCATCAAAGGCGTCTCGAAGGCGGAAACGGCCAAGCTGCATGCGCTCGAGCGCTGGCGCGAGCGCCTGCTGGCCAAGGACGAGGCGCTCACCGAGCTGCTCGCCCAGCACCCGCAGGCCGATGCGCAGCAGCTGCGCACACTGATTCGCAATGCCCGCCGTGAGCAGGCCGCGCAAAAGCCGCCCAAAGCCTTCCGCGAGCTGTTCCAGGCGCTCAAGGATCTGCTGGGCACCGGATCGTCCCACGCCGAAACTTCAGACGACGTCGAGAACGAACTGCCGGAATTCCCAACGCGCGAGGAAGATTGATGGTCGCCCGCTCCCATCCGGACGAACTTCGCGTAGGCCTCGTCTCGATCAGCGATCGAGCGAGTCAGGGTACCTATGACGACCAGGGCATTCCGGCGCTCCAGGCCTGGCTTGGCGCCGCGCTCCGGTCCCCCTGGGTGGCGGAAACTCGCCTGATTCCCGACGATGCCGACGGCATTACCGCTACGCTTATCGATCTGGTCGACACGATGCAGTGCGATCTGGTGCTCACCACCGGCGGCACAGGCCCTGCACGACGCGACGTCACGCCGGAGGCCACATTGCGGGCCGGTACGAAGGAGATGCCCGGCTTCGGAGAGCAGATGCGTCAGATCAGCCTGCGCTTCGTACCGACGGCCATCCTGTCGCGTCAGGTCGCCGTGATCCGCGAGAACCCGGCGCGTGCCGCGCTCATCATCAACCTGCCCGGGCAGCCCAAGTCGATCAAGGAAACGCTCGAAGGGTTGCGCGATATGGACGGAACGTCGATCGTGCCCGGCATTTTTGCCGCCGTGCCGTATTGCATCGACCTGATCGGCGGACCTTACATCGAGACCGACGACGCCGTCTGCAAGGCCTTCCGTCCCAAGAGCGCCATTCGCGCCCCGAAACCCGCCTGATGGACTGACGACAGGACGTTCCGGGCCATTCGGTTCGAACATCCAAAGCACAACGCCAGCGATATGGCTGGCGTTGTGAAGCGTCTGTGGGGAAGATCAGGCCGAAGTGGGCGCGGCCGCCTCGGGCGCGCCGGGTACGGTCGTCTTCAGGAAATGCTCGCGGTAGTACACCAGTTCGTCGATCGACTCGTGAATGTCGGCCATCGCCGTGTGGGCGGCGCGCTTGGTGAAGCCCTTGTAGACCGTGGGTTCCCAGCGGCGGCACAGTTCCTTGAGCGTGCTGACATCCAGGTTCCGGTAGTGAAAGAACGCCTCGAGCCTGGGCATGTAACGCGCCATGAAACGGCGATCCTGACAGATCGAATTGCCGCACATCGGCGACTTGTTGGGCGGCACGTACTGCGAGAGGAACTCGATCAGTTGCGCTTCGGCAGACGCCTCGTCGACCGCCGATGCCTTCACGCGTTCGATCAGCCCCGAGCGCCCATGTGTCGACTTGTTCCAGTCGTCCATTGCGTCGAGCACGGCGTCCGTTTGATGGATCGCGAACACCGGCCCCTCGATGCGGCGTGTCAGCGCGGAATCCGTGACGACCACCGCCACCTCGATGATTCGGTCGCTGTCGGGCTGCAGGCCGGTCATTTCCATATCGAGCCAGACCAGATTGAACTCGGCGCGCGCAAGCGTCGTCTCGGCATCGGCAGACGTGGGATGTTGGGATGGAATGACAGACATGGTCGGAAGACTCTGGAAAACGCGTCGGTAGGCGACCGGCAAGGGCGTCCCACCGGTCGAAAGAACTTATAATTCTCGCATACTTCGGATTCTCCTTAAGCGCATGCTCACTTACCTCTTCGTGATCTTCCTGCTGGCGATGGTCATGACCAAGCTTTGGCTGGCCGCTCGTCAGATCCGCCATGTGGTCACCCATCGGGCGGCTGTTCCCGAGCGATTTGCCAGTACGATCACACTGACCGACCATCAGCGGGCCGCCGATTACACGGTCGCCCGCACCCGTCTGGGTATGGCCGAGATCTTTGCCCAGGCGGTGCTGCTCGTCGCTTTCACGCTGCTCGGCGGGCTGAACCTGCTGCATATCGGCGTGACCGAGTGGCTCGGCGAGGGCTATCTGGGTCAGATCGCATTGATCGCCGCCGTGCTGTTGATTTCCGGCCTCGTCGATCTGCCCTTTACTTACGTGCGGCAGTTCGTGATCGAACAGCGTTTCGGCTTCAACCGCATGTCGCTCGGGCTGTTCATTGCCGATATGATCAAGGCCACCGCCATCGGCGTCTTGCTCGGACTGCCGCTGCTGTTCGCCGTGCTGTGGCTCATGGAGCGCGCAGGACCGTTGTGGTGGCTGTACACGTGGGTGGTCTGGGTGGGCTTCAATCTGTTTGTGCAGTTCATCTTCCCGCACGTCATCGCGCCGATGTTCAATAAGTTCGAACCGCTCTCGGACGTGTCGCTGGCGCAGCGCATCGAGGGGCTGATGCAGCGCTGCGGCTTCGCGGCGCGCGGTTTGTTCGTGATGGATGGCTCGAAGCGGTCGGCACACGGCAATGCCTATTTCAGCGGCTTCGGCCGCACCAAGCGCATCGTGTTTTTCGATACGCTCATCGAGCGGCTCTCACCCGCCGAAATCGAAGCCGTGCTGGCCCACGAGCTGGGCCACTTCAAGCGTCGCCACATCACGAAGCGCCTGATCGTCGCCTTCGTGCTGTCGCTGGCATTCCTTGCCCTGCTTGGTTGGCTGATCGGCCGCACATGGTTCTACACCGACCTCGGCGTGATGCCGTCGCTGACCGGTAGCAACAACGCGTTGGCGCTGGTGCTGTTCTTCCTCGTGCTTCCGGTGTTCGGCTTTTTCGCCAGCCCGCTCGGCAGCCTGACATCTCGCAAGCACGAGTTCGAAGCCGACGCGTTCGCCGCCAGCCAGACGCAAGCCAGCGATCTGGTCAACGCTCTCGTCAAGCTTTACCAGGACAATGCGTCGACGCTCACGCCCGACCCCGTCTACACCGCGTTTTACTATTCGCATCCGCCCGCCTCCCAGCGCATCGACCGTTTGCTGGGGCACGCATGAAGCGCAGCCTCAAGGGAAAAGCCGCGCCGGCCGAAACAACCGCGCAGGAACGCCGTCACGGCCGAGTCACGGCGGCGCACGGCCGTCACTACGTCGTGGAAGCCGACGATGGCGAAACGGTGCTGTGCTTTCCTCGCGGCAAGAAGAGCGAAATTGCGGTCGGCGACGAAGTCGCCTGGGCGCGCACCGGCGATCAGGGCGTGATTGAAGAGATCCTGCCGCGCCGCAACCTGCTTTACCGCTCAGACCAGTTCAAGAGCAAGCTCTTCGCCGCCAACATCGACCAGTTGGTCATCATGTTGGGCACCGAGCCGTACTTCAGCGAGGATTTGCTGGGCCGAGCACTGGTCGCCTCGGAAGCCAATGCACTGCGACCGCTGATCGTGCTCAACAAGACCGATGTCGCCGAGGCCTTGCCGTCGGCGCGCGCGCGCTTGGCGCCGTATCGCGCCCTGGGCTACGACGTGCTGGAACTTTCCGTGCGGGCGGATCCGGAAGGGGCGAAGGCGCTGCTGCTGCCTCGCCTGGCACATCAAGCGTCGTTGCTGCTCGGGCAGTCGGGCATGGGCAAATCGAGCCTCGTGAACCTGCTCGTCCCCGATGCCGATGCCGCAACGCGCGAGATCTCCACGGTATTGAACTCAGGCAAGCACACGACGACCTTCACGCGAATCTTTCACCTGCCCGAAGGCGGACTGCTCATCGATTCGCCAGGCTTTCAGGAATTCGGTCTGCATCACCTCAAGGAAGGGGCACTGGAGCGCGCCTTCCCCGAGTTCCGTGCACGGCTCACCGGGTGCCGGTTCTACAATTGCCATCACCTGAAAGAACCCGGTTGCGCTATTCTCGCGGCCGTGTCCGACGGAAGCATCTCGCAACAGCGCCATATGCTCTATGCCCAGCTCGTTCACGAGTCGGAGCAACAGATTCCATACTGACGCATCAGTCTGCGGCGAAGCGATCCGCGCGAATCGGCCATAAAAAAACCCGCTTCCGCGGGTTTTTTTATGGGTTCTCGCTTGAACCTCAGCCCAACCACACGGCGAGGGTCAGCAGCAGCAACAGGAGCATCCAAAGCAAAACCGCGCGCCAGACCAGGCCGACGGCCGCCTGAAGCGTGCGCGGCGTGCATTCGCTGCCGACAGGCAGGACTGCGTCGTCGCCTTGATTCAGCGCATCGACGCTCGAGACTTCCGCCAGCGGGCCGGTCAATCGTGCGCCAAGGGCGCCGCTACCCGCTGCCAGCAGAATGCCTTCGTTCTCGTTCGGCCACTGCTTCGCATAGTGGCGCCACGCGTAAATGGCGTCTTCAAAGTTGCCGACAATGGCGAAACCGATGGCCGTCAAACGAGCCGGCACCCAATCGATGACATAGAAAACCTTGCGCGCGAAGGCCCCGAACGCCGGGCTGCGATCGGGCGCGGGCTCCGTCCAGCGACGCGACAGATATTCGGCGAGACGGTACAACACCGCCCCCGCCGGACCGACCGGCATCAGGAACCAGAAAAACACGCCAAAAACGTGGCGATGCGAGGCAATGACCGCGTGCAACAGTGTGTGGCGCACGATCTCGTCCACCGGCATGTCGACCGTGTCGATGCCGATCCACTGGTGCAGGATTTCTCGCGCCTCGTTCACGTTATCGTTGTTCAGCGCAACGTGAATGTCCGTGAAGTAGTGACTGAACTGCCGGAATCCCATCGTCAGGTAGACGATGAGCACGTTCCATGCGAAGCCCAGGAAAATGTTGACCCGCATGAGCAGGTAGTAGATGACGCCGACCGCCAGCACAAACGGCAGCACCACGACCAGCCACGCAAGCACACCATGACGGGGTAGCCCGGCATCGAACGATTGCGACGTATGGGTCGCGTGGGAGCGAATCAGGTTGTAGATCGGGTTTTGCGTGGAGAGGGCACGCATCTGCTCGAGGATCAGCGCGAGGAGTACCGAAAAGAATGTCATGCGTGCGTTCAGATCACCAGACGGAATGGTGTAACGATAGCACAGCTTCTCGCAAATGCCCGCCCCAGGCGCCTGCACGACGCACTCACTTCACACTATAGGCAGACAACTCGCGAAAACGATCGGTCTCTCGCGTCAGGCCCGCAGGAGTTGATAGAAATTACGTAGCATGCCGGCCGTTGCGCCCCAAATGAAGTATTCACCTCCCGCGGGCTTCGGATACGGCATCGCGTAAAACCGGCGTTCGCCCACCTGATAGTGGAAGACGCGGATCTGATGATGTGCAGGGTCCATCAGGAAATCCAGCGGCACCTCGAAAATCTCGTCAACTTCACCGGCATCGGCGATGAGATCGAACGGCGGCTTGACCAGGCCCACGACCGGCGCAACACGAAAGCCGGTTCCGGTGACGTAGTCGGGCAAGCGTCCGATCACTTCCACCGCCCCCGAATCGAGACCTATTTCTTCACGCGACTCACGCAAGGCTGTGGCGATCGGCGACAGATCGTCGGGCTCGCGGCTACCGCCAGGAAAACTCACTTGCCCGGCGTGCGTGCTCAGATGTTGGGTTCGCTGCGTCAGCAGCACAGTCGTGCCATGCGCGCGCATCACCAACGGCACGAGCACGGCCGCCGCACGCGGCGTAAATTGTGCCGGCGGCGCGAGTTCGATCGCGCCAGCCTCCGGCGTCCAGATCGGCGGACTCGCGAGCCGGTCACGCAACGCGGCGGGCGTTAGCCGCTCCGCCGGCACCGCAGGCTCCCCCTCGCCCGTCGAGACGATGGGTAACGCTTCAGGATGCAGGATCAGAGGTGGCGCCACGTAGACCTTTGCTGGGTGGAGAACTTCGCTATTTTAGCGAGGAAGCCCTAAACACGTACACGCAAACAAAATGCCAATGGCACGGCAATTCGTGGCGTTCGATGACGAGGACACGCCGCAACATCGGCGTCGATGAAAGACAGCACAACGAAAAAAGCACCCCGAAGGGTGCTTTTCCATACGGCTTTGGCTGCGCCCGGCCACGAGGTCGCCAGGCATAGCGGCGTCCGACTTACTGGGCGGCAGCGGGCTTGCTCTTGAACGAGAGCTTTTCCTTGATACGTGCCGACTTGCCCGAACGCTCACGCAGGTAGTACAGCTTGGCGCGACGAACGTCACCACGACGCTTGACTTCGATGCTGGCGATCAGCGGCGAGTACGTCTGGAACGTACGCTCAACGCCTTCACCCGACGAAATCTTGCGGACGATGAATGCCGAATTCAGGCCACGGTTACGCTTGGCGATGACGACGCCTTCGTATGCCTGAACGCGCTTGCGCGTACCTTCGACCACGTTCACGTTGACGATCACGGTGTCGCCCGGGGCGAATTCGGGAATCGTCTTGTTCGCGGTCAAACGCGCGATTTCTTCCTGCTCGATCTTGGCGATCAGATTCATTTACCACTCCTTGTGCCATCGTATCGGCGTTATATACCGGCATGCCGGCCCCGACAGAGGATGGGTGCAAACCGAATGCCGTCCCCATGACGACACCCGCTACCTACTTGGCCGACGTATCGACCCGCAGGCTTGCCAGCCATGCCTCATCGGCACGACTGAGCAATCCGTTGGCGCGTGCGCTCTCGATCAGATCGGGGCGTTTGCGCCAGGTATTGGTCAACGCCTCGCGGCGTCGCCATTTTTCAATCTCTGCATGATGCCCGCCCAACAGCACGTCGGGCACGCGCACCCCTTCGTACTCTTCGGGTCGCGTGTAATGCGGACAATCGAGCAGGCCATTGACGAAACTGTCCTGCTCGGCCGACTGCTCGTCGTTCAGTGCCCCCGGCAGCAGCCGGATCAGCGAGTCCATCAGTGCCATGGCGGGCAACTCTCCGCCCGACAGCACGAAATCGCCAACACTGACCTCTTCGTCCACGACGCGATCGATCAAACGCTGATCGATGGCTTCGTAGCGCCCACAGAGCAGAATCAACCCCTGCTCCTGTTCGCGCAGTTCCACGACACGACGATGCGTCAGTGGCTTGCCTTGCGGCGACATCAGCAACACCCGGCCGCGCGGTACGCCGGCTTGCGCCTGCGCAGCCTTTGCGGCCTCGATGGCGTCGTCGAGCGGCTTGGCGAGCATCACCATGCCCGGGCCGCCGCCGTACGGTCGATCATCGATCGTCCTGTAGCTGTTATGCGTGAAATCGCGAGGATTCCAAAACCGCAGACCGTAGCGCGACTGCTTGAGCGCCCGGCTGGTGACGCCCCAGTCGGTCAGTGCCCGAAACATCTCGGGAAAGAGCGTGACGACGTCAAACTGCATCAAACCGGTTCCGTCCAGAGGTGCCCGGACACCACAGCGGCCGGGCGATCAATCGGTATCTCAGTAGTCAAGACCCCAGTCGACCACAATGCGCCCCGCCTCGATATCGACGGATTGCACATATTTGGCGACGAACGGGATCAGACGCTCAGCGGTCTTCGCCGACTTGTCGTCGACGGCAGGCGCCTCGTAAGCGACACGCAACACAGTGTGCACGCCGTTGTCGAGCAACCCGACGACCTTGCCCAGCGATTCGTCCTGCAGATTCGTTACCTGGGCGCCAATGAGGTCCACCCAGTAAAACTCGTCTTCACCGGCGGTCGGAAACGCACTGCGCGGCACCCAGACCTGAAGGCCCTTGAGCGCCTCGGCGGCCGACCGGTTTTCGCTGCCGCGTAATTGCGCGACCACGGTACCGGAATGCCCTCGACTGTGCAGTACATTGGCCTTGGTGTAGGCCGACTCACCGGGACGACGAAAATACCAACAATCGGCGGACAAGAGCCCTTCGCCCTCGCCCGTATGCGGCTGCACCTTGATCCAGCCACGAATTCCGTAGGCGTCGCCAATGTAACCCAGCTCGACGAGATCGTCGGGCACTTCGGTCACCGGGGCGAGCACCTGCTCGGCACGCATGCCGGCGGCGCGGCGCGCCTCAGCACCGATTTTCAGCGGTACCCGCTCACGTGCGGGTCGAGCGGAACGAACCATGCCAATCCAACGTTGTGACGAACACACGGCGATGACCGCCCCAGATCGCTCGGGAGCAGGCACCGCCGTTCAATTCTCATGCCATCGGCAAACCGACGGCAATGCTGATAGCTTGACTAGCCGAAGCGCTTAGGCAGCGGCCTTGGCGCCTTGCTTGATCAGACGAGCCACGGTCGGCGACAGTTGTGCGCCAACGCCTTGCCAGTACGTCAGACGGTCTTGAGCGATACGCAGACCTTCCGTGCCTTCGGCAGCGACCGGGTTGTAGAAGCCAATACGCTCGATGAAGCGACCATCGCGACGGTTACGCGAGTCGGTTGCAACGATGTTGTAAAACGGGCGCTTCTTCGCGCCGCCGCGAGCCAGGCGGATAACGACCATAATAAATCCTTGTGAATCCAGAAGTGTTCGGACAGAAAACGCGACATTATAGCGCAAAACCCTCGTCAAAACAAACACTTCCCCGGACACCGGCGGCGCCCCGCCAAGCCGCGCCCGGATTGGGGGACAAGACCGCCGCGTTGGCTACGGGAGGCACTGGTCTACAATGCACGCATTCTGTGCGTGAAGCGAGTCCAGCATGCAACGATTGACCGGTGGATGGCAACGCCCCGCTCGGCCGCAATGGCCAGTGCGGGTCGCCGTGCGAGTCATCCATCTTGTGAAGCATGTGCGTCGGGTCGGTTTGTTTTTCGGCGCCGCGCTGGCGATGGCCCCATGCCTCGCCACGGCGCGCGACGCCCTTCCCATCGAACGTCTCGTCCTGCCGCCCGGCTTTCACGTCGAAGTCCTCTCCGACCGGGTGCCCGGCGCCCGCGGCATGACGCTTGGCCCGAAAGGCACCTTGTTCGTCGGCAGCCTCGCACAAGGCGTTGTCTATGCCATCACACTCGATCCGTCGCGCGCCTATGCGGCCAGGGTCCAGACCATCGCCTCCGGGCTGAACATGCCCGTCGGCGTGGCATTGCGCAACGGCGCACTCTATATCTCGGCCGTCTCGCGCATCGTCAAGCTCGACAATATCGAAAGCCGGCTCGACAATCCCGGCAAACCGATCGTCGTCTACGACAAGCTTCCTGGCGAAAGTCACCACGGCTGGCGGTACATCGCATTTGGCCCCGATCAGCGCCTGTATGTCGGCGTGGGCGCACCGTGCAATGTCTGCAAGCGCGACGGCGACCGCTTCGCGATGATCGGCAGCATGAAGCCGGACGGCACCGACTGGCAGGTCGTCGCCCGTGGCGTGCGCAACACCGTAGGCTTCGACTGGCAACCCAGGACACGCACGCTCTGGTTCACCGATAACGGTCGCGATCAACTCGGCGACGACGTGCCGGACGACGAGCTGAACCGCCTCACACGCATCGGCGAACACTTCGGATTCCCTTACTGCCATGCCGGCGACATCGCGGATCCCGAATACGGGCGAGAGAAACGCTGTGCGGACTTCACGCCCCCCGTGGCAAAGCTTGGCGCCCATGTGGCCGCGCTCGGCGTGCGCTTTTACACCGGCAAACAGTTCCCCAAGGACTATCGCGGCAGTCTGTTCATCGCAGAGCACGGCTCCTGGAACCGGAGCCGCAAGGTCGGCTACCGGGTCGTACGCGTCGTGCTCGACGCCAAGGGCAACGTCGCCAGGCAGGAAATCTTCGCGCAAGGTTGGCTGGGCGACGACGAGTCGGTCTGGGGCCGCCCTGTCGACCTCCTTACGTTACCAGACGGCTCACTGTTGATCAGTGACGATGAGGCCGGCGCGATCTACCGCATTACTTATCGGAAACCGTGACGCGGCCGCACGACGACGACCGACATCGACTCGGGAATCTCACCGCAATGACGATGCAAGGAACTGCACTGACCGGCATTCGGTCAACCTTTCATGGACTCAGGGCTGCGCACGGCGTCCGCCGCCTCCGTGTGCCGCGACACTTTCGCTGATCGTGCCCTCCCGGCACGCTCGGCAATTCCACCAAGACATGATCATGACCCAACGCCGACTCTCTTTCCTGCCCGCCTCGTTCGCCACCTATATGGCAACGCTCCTCGTGCCGGCGGCCATGTTGGCCGGCTGCGCCGCCCCGTCGGGCGGCGCCGGTCCATCGCAGGCGTCGCCCGGCGCGCCAGCCGCCGCCACCGCCCCCGCCGACATCCTCGGCACCTGGCAACTGATGCGGTGGGAAGGTGTCGACGATTTGCCAAGTCTGCCGGAAAGCCGCGCCATCAACCTGACCTTTAACGACAAAGGAGCGTTCTCTGGCTCCGGCGGATGTAACCGGATCTTCGGCCAGTACTCGGTGGGGCCGGCCAAGGGCCAGGTCAGCCTTCAGGCGCCGGCCGCCACACGCATGGCTTGCCCGGACTCGATGGCCTTCGAAGCCCGCTACCTGACGACGCTTCCCCGCGTCACCCGTTTCGAACGCCGCGACACGCAGTTGATTTTGCGCACTCCGAATGGCGAGACCCTGACCTACGCCTCGCAGACGTTGCTGGATCGTCCGGTCGCCAGCGCCACCAAGACGGAAGACCGTATTGTCGACGTCGATTCGCAAATGGCGGATTGCGTGGGCGCCGCGCCGCGAAAGTGCCTGCGCGTGCGCAACGCCGACGATTCCGGGAAAGCGCCGTGGGAACTCTGGTACGCCCACATCGATGGCTTCTCGTGGAAGCCCGGCGTAGAATACCGCGTGAAAATCCACGGCGAACCCGTCGTCAATCCGCCCGCCGATGCGTCGAGCATGCGCTGGACGCTGGTCGAAGTCATTCGCGAAACGCCAGCCCGATAACCCATCCCAATGAATGCAGTCGCCTATAAATCCAAGACCCTGACCGCGGGCCTGGCAATGCTGTTCGGCACGCTGGGCTTGCATCGTTTCTATCTGTATGGTCTGCGCGACCGCTTCGGGTGGGCCCATGTCGTGGGATCGGCCTGCGGTGTAGCGGGTTGGGGGCTGCTGGTCACGAGTGAGCTGCAGTCTCCCGCCGGATGGGGCCTGACGATTCTCGGCGCCATCTCGCTGTTTTCCGCATTCCTGGCGGCGATTGTTTACGGACTTCGGCCCGACGAGCGCTGGGATGCCCAGTTCAACGCCAGCGCCCAGCGCAAATCGCGCTCGGGATGGATGGCCGTCATCATCGTGAGCGTGTCGCTGTTCGTGGGCGCGATGTTGATGATGGTCGGTCTCGCCGTGGCGTTCCAGACCTATTTCGAAACGCACGACACGCCGAACCGCCTGTCGCAGTAACGCGTGAGCATGACCACACTCGTCGTCGCCCCCTCCCGACCGACGCTGGGCTTCATCGGCGCCGGTCGCGTTGCATGCGCCCTCGCGCTCGCGGCGGCACGTGCGGGGTATGAGGTGACGGCGATCGCAAGCCGACGCCTCGATGCGGCGCAACGCGTCGCGGTCGCCTTGCCGGCGTGTAAGGCCCTGCCAATCCACCGGCCGAACGACATGAACGCGGTCTTCGCCCACGCGGACCTTGTCTTCCTGAGCGTTCCCGACGACGCCATCGCCACGTGCGCCGCACATCTGTCGCCGCGCGCCGGGCAGGCACTGGTGCATTGCAGCGGCGCCTCGGAGGTTGGTCTGCTCGCGGCCGCCACCCGACACGGTGCGCAAATTGGCGGCTTCCACCCGCTGTTTCTTTTTGCCGGTCTCGATGACGACGCGATACGCCTGTCGGGCAGCGCCATCACCATCGAAGCCGACGCACCGCTGAACGCTACGCTCCACGCGCTTGCCAGCGCGATGGGGTGCCGCGCCCTGTCGATCCCGGCGGGCGAACGGATGCGATATCACGCCGGCGCCAATTACGCCGCCAGTTTTCTGCTGTGCCTGCTCGATGAAGCTATCCAGCTCTGGCACGCGATCGGCATGCCGGAAGCCGACGCCCAAGACGCCATGTGGCCGCTGGTCATGGGTACCCTCACCGCCGCCCGCGACCGCGGACTTGCCGGCGCGCTCTCCGGCCCGGTGTCGCGGGGCGACGCAGGCATCGTCACCCGCCACACCGAAGCGCTTGCCTCGCTGGGCGGCAATCACGCGACGTTGTATTCGCTGCTGACGCTCCGGGCGATTCACCTCGCCCGTCAACGCCCGAACGCTGACGGCGCCGCACTCGACGCCATCGCACGCGCCATCGCGCCATATTTGCCGCCGTCCGCCCCAGAAAGCGACGCATAAGCACATCCAGCGTCCCCAGCCCATCCAGTCGCTCGACGCCGTCCACCCGCGCCACCTCGCCTCGCCCGCCAGTCCGTTCCGCGTCATGCTCGCCTCTCATTTACTGTATAAAAACACAGTATAATGACAAGCATTCCTCGCGAACGACCTGCCTTCGCGCCCCGGACTGCCATCAAGGAGACAAGTCATGGCTTCCTCATTCGCGCCGCCCCCGTCGCGTAAGGGCCGAGGCGCTACCGCCAATCTCGAATCGCGCTTTTCCGAATTCCGGCGCGAAAGCGATGAGACCCGACTTGAATCGGATGCGGCCCAAGAATGCGAGGTCAAGTTCGTCACGCAAGTCGCGCTGGAAAACGCGCGAACGATCATCTCGCGCAATCAATCGACGGACATTCCCTTCGACCGTTCGATCAACCCGTATCGGGGATGCGAGCATGGCTGCGCGTATTGTTTTGCGCGTCCCACGCACGCCTATCTCGGCCTGTCGCCGGGGCTCGACTTCGAAACCCGCCTTTACGCGAAACACAACGCCGCCGAGCGCCTCGACGCCGAGTTGCGCAAGCGCGGCTATCAGCCCGCCCTGCTCGCACTCGGCGCAAACACCGACCCGTACCAGCCCATCGAACGTGAATACGGCATCACTCGAAGCGTGCTGGAAGTCCTCGAGCGTTTCGGCCATCCCGTCGGCATCACCACGAAATCCGCGCTGGTCACGCGCGACATCGACATCCTGTCGCGAATGGCACAGCGTGGTCTGGCCCGCGTATTCATCTCAGTGGGAACGCTCGATGCGGAGATCGCACGCAAGATGGAGCCGCGCGCCAATACCCCGGCACGTCGCATCGAGGCCATCCGAAAGCTGACGGACGCGGGTATTCCCACCGGGGTGATCGTGGCGCCCATCGTGCCGGCGCTCACCGATTTCCACATCGAACGCGTACTGACGACGGCGGCGCAAGCCGGCGCAACGTACGCGGGCTATGTGATGCTGCGACTGCCGCGCGAAGTTCACGATGTTTTCGTGACGTGGCTCGAAGCACATTACCCGCTGCGGGCACGCCACGTCATGAGCCTGATCGAGCAGGTGCGCGACGGCAAGCACAACAGTTCCGAATTCGGCACGCGCATGCGCGGCACCGGTTTGCATGCGGAGTTGATCCGTCAGCGCTTTCATCTGGCCGCCCGCAAGTTGGGTCTCAATCAGGCGCGACCACCGCTGCGTAACGATCAGTTCAAGGTCCCCGCACCGGCAACTTCGGCCGTCGCCAACGGATGGCAAACCGCCGCGCAAGCCCCTGAGGCCGGGACCGACAAGGCCGACCCGCAAATGCCGCTCTTCTAGAAAGCGACGCCGGACGCAACCGCAACTTGAGCCTATCGACGCTCTCCCGCCCTCCCGCCGCCGCGCTCACTCCTCGACGTGGATGGTGAGCGTCTCCTTGATCTCCTCCATCACGACGTAGCTCTTCGACTGCACGGCCCCCGGCAGTTGCAGCAGGATGTCGCCGAGCAACTTACGGTATTCGGACATCTCTCGAATGCGCGCCTTGATCAGATAGTCGAAGTCGCCCGAGATGAGATGGCACTCCATCACCTCCGGGATCCGCAGCACTTCCCGCCGAAACTGATCGAACATGTTGCCTGACTTGTGATCGAGCGTGATCTCGACGAATACCAGCAACGCGGCGCCCAGCGCGGCCGGATTCACCCGGGCGTAGTACCCCATGATCACCCCGTCGCGCTCCATGCGTTTCACGCGCTCGATGCAGGGCGTAATCGACAGGCCGACCTGCTCGGCGAGGTCTTTCATCGACATCCGCCCGTCTTGCTGAAGCAGCGCGAGAATGCGCCGATCGAGCCGATCCAGCGTTCGGATCGATTGCTGTTGGACTCTCATTATTTATTCCTGAATTTCCAATATATACATTAACTAAACCTACTAATCAGATAATACTATGCCAATTATTACTGGATAAACATGGTTTTACAGGAGTCAATGCAATGAAGGTCATCGTTCTCGGTAGCGGCGTCATCGGCGTCACCAGCGCCTATTACCTGGCGAAGGCCGGGCACGACGTCACGGTGCTCGATCGTCAAGCCGGACCGGCGCTCGAGACCAGCTTCGGCAACGCCGGCCAGATTTCGCCGGGCTACGCCTCGCCGTGGGCAGCGCCGGGCATTCCGACGAAGGCCATCAAGTGGTTGTTCCAGAAGCACGCCCCGCTCGCCATCCGTCCGGACGGCACGCTCACGCAACTCAAGTGGCTCTATCAAATGCTGCGCAATTGCACGCCCGAGCGTTATGCCGTCAACAAGGAACGCATGGTGCGGATCGCCGAGTACAGCCGCGATTGCTTCCGTGCGTTGCGCGCGGAGACGGGCATTCCTTACGAAGGTCGTCAGGCGGGCACGTTGCAACTGTTCCGTACCGATGAGCAACTGGCGAACGCCGCGCGCGACATGGCGGTGCTTGAAGAGGCCGGTGTGCCGTTCGAGTTGCTCGACCGCCAGGCGCTTGCCAGCGCCGAGCCGGCATTGGCGGCCGTCGCTCACAAGCTTACGGGCGGCCTGCGCCTGCCCAACGATGAAACCGGCGACTGCCAGTTGTTCACCACGCGTCTGGCGGCGATGGCCGAGGCACTCGGCGTGAAATTCCGCTACGACATGCCGATCGACGGTCTGAACGTTGTCGGCGACAAGATCGATGGCGTGGTCTGCGCAGGCACGGTGCAGCGCGCCGACGCCTACGTCGTCGCCCTCGGGTCATACTCCACACCGTTCCTGCGCGGCCTGGTCGACATTCCGGTGTATCCGCTCAAGGGATACTCGATTACGGTGCCCATCGCCGATGCATCGCGCGCGCCGGTGTCGACCGTGCTCGACGAGACCTACAAGATTGCCGTCACTCGCTTCGACGACCGCATTCGCGTCGGCGGCATGGCCGAAGTGGTCGGCTACGACAAGACGCTCAACCCGGCTCGCCGCGCCACGCTGGAAATGGTCGTGAACGATCTGTATCCAGGCGCCGGCAACACGGCCGACGCCTCGTTCTGGACGGGGCTGCGCCCGATGACGCCCGACGGCACGCCGATCGTGGGCGCCACCGCCCTGCGCAATCTGTTCCTGAACACGGGACACGGCACGCTGGGCTGGACGATGTCCTGCGGCTCAGGCCAGTTGCTGGCCGATCTGATGTCGGGACGGCGGCCCGCGATTCTGGCCGACGATCTGTCGGTGGCGCGCTACAGCCGCGCGCCCGACGCGCAGGCCCAACCGGCCTTCGCCTGAGCTTCCAGACGGCACCTTCGGGTGCCGTTTTGATTGGCGCCGCCGAAACGTTGGCATGCGCTGTCGTCACTTTTTGCTGTCACATCACAAAAAAGGAGACGCATCATGAGAATCGGTGTACCCAAGGAGATCAAGAACCACGAATACCGCGTCGGCATGACGCCCGCCGCTGTGCGCGAAGTCGTCGCCCGCGGGCACGAAGTGTGGATCGAAACCCAGGCCGGGTCCGGCATCGGCATGGACGACACGGTCTACGCCGCCGCCGGTGCACGCATTGCCGCAACGGCGGTCGACGTGTTCGATCGCGCCGAACTGATCGTGAAGGTCAAGGAGCCGCAGGCCGTCGAACGCGCCCGGCTTCAGCCCCATCACACACTCTTCACGTACCTCCATCTCGCCCCCGATCCCGACCAGACGCGTGACCTGCTCAAGAGCGGCGCCACGTGCATTGCCTATGAGACGGTGACGTCTGCGAACGGCGGACTTCCCCTGCTCGCCCCCATGTCCGAGGTCGCCGGACGCATGTCGATTCAGGCCGGGGCCACCGCGCTCGAAAAGACGCATGGCGGACTGGGTCTGCTCCTCGCCGGTGTACCGGGGGTGGAAGCTGGCAAAGTCGTGATCCTGGGCGGTGGCGTTGTGGGCACCAATGCCGCGACGGTGGCCGTGGGCATCGGCGCGCAGGTGACGGTGATCGACAAATCGGTCGACGCGTTACGCCGCCTCAATGCGCAGTTCGGTGGCCACGTCCAGACGGTCTACTCGACGCAACACGCCATCGAAACGCATGTGCACGACGCCGATCTCGTCATCGGCGGCGTCCTCATTCCGGGCGCCGCGGCGCCGAAACTCATCACGCGCGCGATGCTCGGCCTCATGCGCAAGGGCGCTGTCATCGTCGACGTCGCGATCGATCAGGGCGGTTGTTGCGAGACCTCTCACGCAACGACGCACGCTGATCCGGTCTACGTCGTGGAAGGGATCGTGCACTATTGTGTGGCCAATATGCCGGGTGGCGTGCCGCGCACCTCCACGTTCGCGCTCAACAACGTGACGTTGCCGTTCATTCTGCAACTGGCCGACCATGGACCGGTCGCCGCGATGCGCGCCGATCCGCACCTGCTTGCCGGACTCAATGTGGCGCGCGGCAGGGTGACCAATCGTGGTGTCGCTGACGCGCTGGGCCTGGTCTATCACGATCCGCATGCCGTGCTGGCGAATTTACCGGCTGCGGCGTAGGCACAACGACGTGAACGCGTAGGCGCGTAGATGCATCGGCGCGACGCCGGGGCGCTTCACACCCGGCGCCGCGCCACGCCTCGCGCTTTGGACATGGGCACACTCCCTTCGTTATACTTGCCTCATCTCGACGGCGCCCGCCGGTCAAGCCGGTACCCAGGCACGTGCTGCCGCGCGGCATTCTGCCTGTCCCCAAGCCGTCCCTGTCCATGAGCAAGTGATGAACGCCGACCCGCAAGAACTCAATAAATTCAGTGAATTGGCCCACCGTTGGTGGGATCCCCACAGCGAATTCAAGCCGCTGCACGAGATCAACCCGCTGCGGCTCGACTGGATCGAGCAGCATGTGCCGCTCCAGGGCAAACGCGTGCTGGACATCGGCTGCGGCGGCGGCATTCTCTCCGAATCGATGGCGCGCCAGGGCGCACACGTCAAGGGAATCGACCTGTCGAAAAAGGCGCTCGGCGTGGCCGATCTGCACAGCCTCGAAGCCGGCCTGTCCATCGACTATGAAGAGATCTCCGCCGAGGCGCTCGCCGCGCGCGATGCGGGAACGTACGACGTGGTGACCTGCATGGAGATGCTCGAACACGTGCCGTCACCGGCATCCGTCGTGGCGGCCTGCGCAACGCTCGTCAAACCGGGCGGTCATGTGTTCTTCTCCACGCTCAACCGCAACCCGAAGGCCTGGCTGCTGGCGGTGGTCGGCGCCGAATACGTGCTGCGCATGCTGCCGCGTGGCACGCACGACTACGCCAAGTTCATCCGACCGTCGGAACTCGCGTCGTTCGCCCGCGCCAGCGGCCTGACGGTGCGGGATCTGCGCGGCATGACCTACAACCCGCTGAGCAAGCGTTACGCGATCAACCGCGACACCGACGTCAACTACATGATCGCGTGCACCCGCGATGCCTGATATGTTCGAGCCCCCCGCCCGAGTCCCCGCCACGCCCTTCGGCGCCGATGCACAACTGCTCAATGGCAACGTTCGCGCCGTGCTGTTCGACCTGGACGGCACGCTGGCCGACACGGCGCTCGATCTCGTCGCCGCCGTCAACAAGGTGCGCACCGACCGCGGTCTGGCGCCGGGTCCCTATGAGACGCTGCGCTTGCAAGCGTCGCACGGCGCGCGCGGACTGATCGGCAGCGCCTTCGGCGTCGCCCCTGAGGATGCGGCGTTCCCGTCCTTGCGCGATGCCTTCCTCGCCAATTACGAAGCCGCCTTGTGCGTGCGGAGTCGCCTGTTCGACGGGATTCCCGCGCTGCTCGAGGCCTTGGCTGCGCGCGGCATGCCGTGGGGCATCGTGACCAACAAGGCCGCGCGTCTGACCGATCCGCTCGTCAAACTGCTCGGGCTCGCCGAGGGCGCCGCGTGCGTGGTATCGGGTGACACGACGCCGCACAGCAAGCCTCACCCCGCCCCCCTACTGTACGCCGCCGAGTGCATGGGCATCGCGCCCGGGCGCATCGTGTACGTCGGCGACGACCTGCGCGACATCCAGGCGGGCAAGGCGGCTGGGATGGCGACTGTCGCGGCAGCCTATGGCTATTGCGGCGACTCGCTGACCCCTGCCGAGTGGCAGGCGGACGCTGTCGTCGAACACGCGGGGGCGATCGCCCCGCTGGTAATGTTGCCGGCCTGACGGGTCGGGTCATTACCGCCCGGGACAGGGCCACCGCAGCCGATCCCGGGTCTGTCTCGCCGCGCAACAGAGGCGCGGCGCCTGCGTCACTGGCGACTTACGGGAGACCGCATGGCCGAGCAAGAGAACGATCGCAAACCCCCTTCAGCCTCGCCGGAATCGTCCGCCGACGGCACTCGTCTGCAACAAGGTCTCGTTCGTGCCCGCGCGCTCGGGCGCGACCCCAACGTGCGCCGCCGTGCGCGCAAGACCAGCCTGTGGACCGCCGGGGTGATCGCCGTGTTCGGCGTCATCGGTTATTTCACTGTGCCGGCGGTGGTCAAGCATTACGCCGTCGAAAAGCTCTCGGCCTATCTGGAACGACCGGTGAGCGTGGGCGACGTCAGCTTCAACCCGTACACACTGCGCCTCGATTTGCATCAGGTCCATATCGGCGACAAAACGCCGGGGCAGCCATTCGTGGACGTGGGCATGCTGCGCGTAAACGCCTCGTGGGGTTCGCTGTTCCGCTTTGCACCGGTCGTCGACGAGCTTTACGTCGACACGCCGGTGCTCAACATCGTGCGCACGGCCCCACAACGCTTCAACTTCTCGGACATCATCGATCGCGCAACGTCGGGACCGCCGTCCCCCGAGCCGTCGAAGCCCGCTCGCTTTGCGCTGAATAACGTGCAGATCAAGAACGGTACGGTGCGCTTCGACGACGCCGTGCAGAACGAAAAGCACGTCATCGATCATCTGCAGGTCGGCGTGCCGTTCATCGCGAACCTGCCGGCCGACACCGACATCTTCGTGCAGCCGCTGCTGCAGGCCTCCATCGACGGCTCGCCGGTACGGATCTCGGGCCAGACCAAGCCGTTTGCCGATTCGCTGGAATCGACGGTCGACATCAAGCTCGACCGGTTCGATCTGACCAAGTACCTCGGGTATTCGCCGGTCAACGTGCCCGCGCAGATCAAGAGCGGCGCCATCAGTACCGATCTGAAGCTGCATTTCACCCGCGACAAGGACGGCAATCACGTGCTGCTCACCGGCACGGCGGGATTGTCCGACGCCGTGGTCAACGAGCCGGATGGCTCGCCGCTCGTCGCGGTCAAGCAAGTCGACGTGAAGCTGGGCAAGGTCGAGCCGCTTGGCAATGTCTATCACATCGATAGTGTGCGGGTCGACGGTCTCGACCAGCAGGTCACGCTGGAGAAAGACGGCTCGATCAACGTCGCCAAGGCGCTGCTGCCGCAGCGTCAGGTCATCAAGGCGGTGGGCAAGGCGGTGGATCAGGCTGCGGCGTCGCCGCAAGCGAGCGAAGCGGCCAAGGCGGCACCGAAGGTGCCGGCCGAGCAGACGGCACGTCCTGCGTCGCCGGCGTCGGCGGCCGAAGCGGCCCAGGCGAAAGCGTTGGCCGCTGCCGAACCCGCGCCGCTCGACCTGCTGGTCGGCGACGTCTCGCTCGTCAACAGCAAGGTGCGCTTGACCGACGAGCGCGGCGCGAAACCAGCGAGCCTCGCGCTGGAGAATATCCAGATCGGCGTGAAGCAGTTCTCGACGCTCGGCAAGGACCCCGCGACGTACGACGCGTCGCTGGGCATCCAGAGCGGCGGTTCGCTCAAGGCGCACGGCCAGTTCAGCCTGCCCGCGTACAACGCTAGCGGCGAACTCGAGGCCCAGTCGATTGCGCTCGCCGCCCTGCTGCCCTTCGCGCAAGGCGCGCTCGCGGGCGAGCTCAAGAGTGGCACGCTCGGCGCTCAGGCCAAGTTCAGCGCGGCGTTTGCCCCCGACAAGCAGCCCAACGTCCAAATTGCGCCTGCCACGGCCACGCTCGAGAAGATCGAATGGCTGACCGGACTCAAGGGCGACGCGCCGGTCAAACTGGCCAAGGCTGAAGTGAAACTCTCACACTTCGATCTGGGCGCGCGGCAAGCGGCGCTCGACGAGGTCACCGTCAACGGGCTGCAGGTGTCGGCGCGTCGCGACAAGGACGGCAAGATCAACCTGCTCGCCCTGACCGGCGACGGCCAGCCGAAAGCCGCCGCAAACCAAGGCAAAGGCAAAGATATAAAGGCGCGCGTGGGCACGGAGCGCGGCCGGCGGACGTCCGCCGCATCGACTTCATCGAACGCGCAGGCGAGCGCGGGCGGCTGGCAATGGACTGTCGGCAAGGTGGCGTTGGAAAACGCCAGCCTCGGGTTTGAAGACCGCGACGTCAAAGGCCGTCCGATCAACGCGACGTTCGCACCGCTCAACGTCAAGGTGCAAGGTGCGTCGCAGGACATGAGCAAGCCGTTGCAGGTGGACATCAGCGGCACGCTCAATAAGAAAGGGTCGCTCAACGCCACGGGCCACGTCACGCCGCAACCGCTCGCGGCCGATCTTCAGATCAAGACGCAGCAGCTCGATCTGGCGGCGTTCGATTCGTACATGAGTGACCAATTGAACGCGAGCATCGCGAGCGCGCTGCTCTCCAGCAACGGGCGGGCCACGTTCGCGATGAAGGGCGACACCCCGCAGGCAACCTACCGCGGCGATGCCACGCTGGGCAACGTGCGTCTGCTCGACAAGGTCACGACGGATGACTTCATGCGCTGGAATGCGCTGGCGGTGCAGCAGATCAATCTGGCGGTGGGCAGCGGCAAGCCTAACGTCCAGTTGGGCAGCATTGCGTTGTCGCGCTTCTACGCGCGTTTGATCATCAACGCGAACGGGCGCTTGAATCTGGCCGATGTGGTCGGCAACAAGGAAGCGGCACCGCGTTCGCTGACGCGTGCGAACGAAGGCGTGCCGCTCGGTGGATCGACGGCCAAGCCACCGCTCGATGCGGCGGCGTCCGCCGTGGAAGCGGGACAACCGACGGCCGTCGAGACGCCAGCGCAGAAGCCTGGCGAGACGACGGCACAGCGCGGCCCGGGCTACGGGGCTGGCAAGGCGTTGCCTGCGGACGTCCACATCGGGCGTATCACGTTGCAAGGCGGCAACATCAACTTCACGGACAACTTCGTCAAGCCGAACTACACAGCGAACCTGACGGATATTGGTGGGCAAATCGGCGCCTTCGGCACGGCGACGACCGAGCCCGCTGCGGTCTCGCTGCAAGGCAAGGTCAACCGGAATTCACCGATCGGCATCAACGGCAAGATCAATCCGCTTGCGCCGATGGCGTTCGTGGATCTGAGTGCCAAGGCCGACGGCATCGAGCTGACCAATCTCACGCCGTACTCCACGAAGTACGCGGGCTACCCCATCGACAAGGGCAAGCTCACGGTCGATGTGCACTACCTGCTCGATCAGGCGAAGCTGACGGCGAACAATCACATCTTCATCGACCAGTTGACGTTCGGGGATCATGTGGACAGCCCGACGGCGACCAATCTTCCGGTGCGTCTGGCGGTATCGCTGCTGAAGAATTCGCGCGGCGAAATCGATGTGGACATCCCGATCTCCGGCTCGCTCGACGATCCGCAGTTCAGCCTTGGCGGGGTGATTTTCCGGGCGTTCGTGAACCTGATCGTCAAGGCGGCGACGGCGCCGTTCAGTTTGCTGGCGTCGGCGTTTGGCGGCGGTGACCAGGAGCTGGGCTACGTGGAGTTCGCGCCAGGCAGCGCGCGTCTGACGCCGGAGAGCGAGAAGCGGCTGGAGACGCTGGTCAAGGCGCTGACGGATCGCACGGCGTTGAAGCTGGATATCGAGGGCCGGGTCGATCCGGCGAAGGATACCGACGGTCTGCGCAAGGTAGCGGTGGAGCGCGCGATCAAGGCGCAGAAGGTCAAGGCGATGGTCGGCAAGGGAGAGAGCATCGACGTGGACACCGTGAAGGTAAGTCCGGAGGAGCGCAGCAAGTACTTGACGGCCGCCTACAAGGCAGCGGACTTTGCCAAGCCGCGCAACATGATCGGGTTTGCCAAATCGCTGCCGGACGACGAAATGGAAAAGCTCATGGAGACGAACATCAAGGTGGGCGACGACGATCTGCGGGCGCTGGCGGATCGGCGGGCGCAGCGTGTACGGTCGTGGCTGGACGGCAAGATCGCGTCGGATCGGATGTTCGTGGTGGCGCCGAAGCTCAACGCGGACGGTATCAAGGACAAGGGGGCGACGACACGGGTGGACTTTGAACTTAAGTAGGCCATTTGTGTCATAATCAGCGTTACCACTGGGGCCGACATGGTTTCGACGTGGGTAGCGAAGCGAATCAGGGCATACCGAGGACCCGTCACCTCGTTAATCAATGGGAAAATTAGTAACTGCAAACGATAACTCGTACGCACTGGCTGCCTAAGGGCGCCTGCCTCGCACTAGCTCTCTGACGGGTTAGGGTAGCAATACCAAGCGAGGTTATTCACGTCAGATAATCTTCGGTGGTGCCACGGCGCCGGAGCCTAAAATCAAGTGGATCGCTGTTGCGTAGCGTGTTCGTCCGCGACAAAACGGTTAAATCAAATGACTGAACTAAGTATGTAGAACTGATCGTAGAGTACTTGCGGACGCGGGTTCGATCCCCGCCGGCTCCACCAATATTGAAGCCCCAACTGATCTCAGTTGGGGCTTTTTCTTTTCTGGTCTCGTCCAGGGTCCGGCCCCAGGCGCTCGCGACGCCCCAATACATGCGCGAGGCGTCGAGATGACGGTGCACGTCAGCCGATTTCGCCCGACCTCAGGCGTTTTTGTCCGGGTCGACTCGACCCTCACCCTCGCGATTCGCTCAACTCGTAGCTAGTGCTGCGTCCACCCGCATCCGATTTGCGCAGGACCCCACGGGCCAGCAATTCGGTAACGTCTCGTAGCGCTGTGTCCTGTGAACACTTGGCAATCGCCGCCCATTTGCTGCTGGTGCGCTTACCCTCGAAGCCATCGAGTAGCCGATTGACCACCTTCACCTGTCGCTCGTTCATCGGCGTTGCCGCCCAACGCGGCCAAAACCGAGTCCTGGATAGCACGGCGTCAAGTGTGTGCTGTGCCTGATCGACAGCACGATGCAGTGTCTCGAAGAACCAGGCGAGCCACTCCGCGACATCAAGCGATCGCTTCTGCGTGCGCTCCAGGATGTCGTAGTAGGCCTTGCGGTCGCGTTGGATTTGCGCCGACAGACTGTAAAAGCGCTGAGGACTGCCATCGGCGCGGGCCAGACTAACCAGATCGTAGCGCCAACATGGCCAGTCGCCAGCCCGCCAGATACAAGTGTAATCGCCGCTTTTCATGCGGAGATTATGGGCCGTAATCTCCGCAAACGTACGCTATTCGCCGCATGTAATGCGGTGATAGTGCGGCCCATTCACCGCACCGCCTCCTCCCCTCAATCCGACCGCATCTCCACCTCCTGAGAGGCCTCATCGCGCCGCTTCAACTCATCGAGCACCATCCGCTTCGGCACCTTGCCGTAGCCCGACTTCGGCAGCGCGTCCCAAAAGACAATTCGCTTGGGAACTTTGTACTTGGCGATTCGGGTCTTGAGCCAATCCTGCAGCGCCGATTCGTCCAGCCCCTCCGCGGCATGCAAAACGCAGACGGCCACACCGACCTCGCCCCACTGCGCATCCGGCACGCCAACCACCGCAACCTCGGTGATCGCCCCGTGCGTCAACATCAATTCCTCGATCTCGCGCGGATACACATTGGACCCACCCGAGATATACATATCCGAAGCGCGACCGGTCAGATACACATAACCGTTCTCGTCCATATGCCCGATGTCCCCCGTGCGGAACCAGCCATCGCGGAACGACTTGGCGTTGGCTTCGGGGTTGCGGTAATAGCCCGCGAAAACCGCCGGACCGATAACGCAAACCTCGCCCGTCTCACCCGGCCCAAGCTCGTTGCCGTCATCGTCCTGAATCGTCACCTGCATGCCGCTGCGCTCGACCCCACAAGTCCGCGGTCGCAACGCGATGGTCTCGTCGTTGTGGTCGTATGTCGGCAACACGGTAATGTTGCCCGTGACTTCCCCCAGGCCGTAATACTGCACCAGCACCGGCCCCAGCTTGGCCAGCGCGCGCTTCTGATCCTGCTCGTACATCGACGCGCCCGCGTAGATCACGTAACGCAGACTCGCGTGGTCGTACGCGTCGACAGCCGGGTGCTCGACCAACATCTTGAGAATCGTCGGCACCGTGAACATATTGGTCAGCCGATACCGCTCGATCAGCGCGAACGCCTGCGCAGGATCGAGCTTCTGGGCCGGCATGATCACCGTCGTGCCGCCACGCGCCATCACGTTGAGCTGATGCATGCCCGCGCCGTGCGAAATCGGCGCGACCACCAGCGAGCCATCCTCGTGCGTCAGGCCCGGCATGAGATCACACAGGTGGTTGTTGATGACGAACGCAAGCTGCCCATGCGTGAGCACCGCCCCCTTTGGACTCCCGGTGGTGCCCGAGGTAAAGAACAGCCAGCACGGCGTGTCGCGCTCGACCACCGCGTTGGCCATCGGGGCCGACAGGTGGCGATCGATCAGCGCGCTCACGTGCGGCGATTCGTCCGGCACCGCATTGTCGCCAGTGAACCAGACGATGCTGCAGCCCGGACGCTCCGCGACAACCGCCGCAGCATGTTCCGGGTAATCCGTCTGGCACAGAAATACCGTCGGTTCCGCCACGCGGGCCATGGTGGCCACCTCGCCCGGCGCGAGCCGGAAGTTGGTCGGCACCCAGACCGCCCCCAGACGAAACACGGCGACCATCGCCTCGATCATCTCGTTGCTGTTTCGCGAGTGGGCAAGCACGGTATCGCCGGCGCCCACACCGACCGCGCGCAAGCCCGCCGCGAGCGCCGAGACGCGTGCGTCGAACGCTTGCCACGTCCATTGCTGTTCGCCGAAAACGATCGCGGAATGATTCGGAAAACGACGCGCGTTGCGCGTCGCGAAATACGCAAGGTTCATCACTCGTGCCGAGGTCGGCGTCATGTGGATGAAGCTCATTTGGCGCGCTCCATGATCGAGACGTAATTGGCCACTGCGGCGCCCCCCATGTTGAAGACACCCGCGAGCGCGGCGTCAGCGATCTGCATGTCGCCCGCCTCCCCCGTGAGCTGCATCGCCGCCATCACATGTTGCGAGACCCCCGTCGCGCCCAACGGGTGGCCGCGCGACTTGAGCCCGCCCGACGGGTTGACCGGCAAGCGCCCGTCGCGCAACGTCACCCCCTCCTCGATCACCCGCCAACCCTCACCGGGGGCGGCGAGCCCCATCGCCTCGTACTCGATCATCTCGGCGATCGTGAAGCAGTCGTGCGTCTCGACAAGACTCAGATCCCCCAGCGTCACCCCAGAGCTGCCGAGCGCCTTGCCCCACGCGCGACGCGCCCCTTCGAACGCGATCGGATCGCGCTTCGCGAGCGGCAGGAAATCGTTGACCTGCACGCGGGCGCGAAATCGAATGGCACGTTGCATCGTCATCGCGACCTCGGGCGCGGCGATCACCATCGCTGCGGCGCCATCGGAGACGAGCGAGCAATCGGTGCGGCGCAGCGGTCCGGCGACGAATGGATTCTGTTCCGACGGTGTATTGCAAAACGCAAACCCCAGATCCTTGCGCAAGTGCGCATAGGGATTGCGCACACCGTTCGCATGGTTCTTGGCCGCGATCATCGCCAACGCGTCGCTGTGGTCGCCATGGCGCTCGAAATACGCCTGCGCGATCCGTCCGAAAATGCCGGCGAAGCCGTCGGGGTTGCTTTCCTCGCGACGATAACACCCGCTCATCAGGATGTCGGGAATGGCCCGCCCCGGCACGGCGGTCATCTTCTCCGCCCCGATCACCAACGCGAGCTTGCCACGCCCTGCCGCGATGAAATCCATCGCCGCATGAAGCGCTGCAGAGCCTGTCGCGCAGGCGTTCTCCACATGCATCGCGGGTGCGAAGCGCAGGCCCGGTTGCACGAGCGAAGCGAGGGCGCCCTCGAAGCCCTGCGGTGTGAGGCCGTTGTTGTAGACCCCGACCATCACCGCGTCGATGTCTTCGGCCACGACGCCCGCATGCGCCAGCGCGTCGCCGATCACGTCCCGCATCAGCGTTTCCACGTCAGGCGCATCAAGCTTGCCGAAGCGCGAGTGCGCCCAACCAACCAGCATGGGTTGTGTATTCATCTTGTCTCTTCCTTGAGCTCGGTGCAGGCCAGCGTCATTCGTCGAGGATGCCCGCGGCAACGAAGCCGCCATCGACCGCGAGCGTCTGGCCGGTCACGAAACTCGCCCCCTCCGACGCGAAGAACGCGACCGCCGCGGCAATCTCGCTCGGCTGGCCGTAGCGCTTCATCGGCACCTGGCGCAGATAGGTCTCGCGCGCCTGCGCCGAGTGATGCCGGGTGAGCGGCGTCTCGACCGGCCCCGGCGCGATCGCATTCGCCGTGATCCCCGACTGGGCAAGCTCGATCGCAATCTGGCGCGTAAGCCCCATCATCGCGGTCTTCGACGTGCCGTAGCCGGTACGTCCGGCACCGGCGCGGATGCCGCTCGTCGACGCGATGTTGACGATCCGGCCCCACTGGCGCGCACGCATGCGACGCGCCGCGTGCTGCGCGAGCGCCAACGGACCGGTCACGTTGATCTCCATGATGCGGCGGAACGTGTCGAGCGGGAAATCGATGAATGGCTTGAGGCTGGCGATGCCGGCGTTGTTGACAAGCACGTCGCACCGGCCATGACGTTCGTCGAGTGCGGCGAAGAACTGTTCGATCGAATCGTCGTTACCCACATCGAGCGTCATGGCATCTGCGCGATGTCCGCGCGCCATGATCGCCGACGCCACGGCCTGCGCGGCCTCCAGTGCCAGATCGCTGACGATCACCGTGAACCCATCTTCGGCCAGCCGTTCGGCGATCGCCGCGCCGATGCCGCCCGCGCCGCCCGTGATCACCGCGACCCGTGACTCTGCTTCCATGTGTGGCTCCTGTGTCAAATTCGAGATGCCCGCGCTGAACGCCGCACGGGTCGATGAAACTGTGGAATCGATGATGGGCATTCACGCGACGTCACGCATCGCCCACGTTGTGCGTCACGTGAGCGGAACCATCGAGCAGCTCTGGCCGCCATCGACGGGCAAACACACGCCCGTGATAAATCGGGCTTGCTCCGACGCGAGAAAGACGGCCGCGTTGGCCACGTCCCACGGGTCGCCCATGCGACCCATCGGCACCATCTGATTGCGTGCCTCGATCATGGCTTCCACGCTGCTGTACTGCGATGCGATCTGCGTATAGATCAACGGGGTGTGAATCGCGCCGGGAAGCACGCAGTTGGCGCGAATGCCGTGGCGTGCGTACTGCATCGCCATGCTGACGGTGGCCTGATTCACGGCCGCCTTCGAGGCCGAGTAAGCGAAATAGGGATAGCCGGTCCACCCCAGCGCTGCCAGCGACGAGATGTTGATGATCACGCCGCTGCCGCGCTCGATCATATGCGGCAAGACGGCCTTGGCCGTGCGATAGACCGAGCCCAGATTCAATTCGATGGCGAGATGCCAGGTCGCTTCGTCCAGCTCGACCGGGCCGCCCATGTGCGTCACGCCCACGTTGTTGTGCAGCACGTCGATGCGCCCCAGGCGCGACAGCGTCTCGGCAACCACTTGTGCCACCGACGTGGCGTCCGTGACATCGGCACGCACGGCGAGTGCCGTGCCCCCCGCTTGCTTGATCGCATCGGCCGTGCCGTCGGCCAGATCGCTGTCGAGATCGACGCAACACACACTTGCGCCAGCACGCGCATAGGCGAGCGCCGCCGCTTTGCCATTGTTCCAGCCATCGCCGCGGCAGCCCGCGCCGAACACGATCACCGTCTTGCCTTGCAGCGACGCCGTGGCGTTCATGGATTCGTTCATACGCCACCTCGCGATCTCGTCAATTTCTTTAAATCCATAATGTGGACTTTTAATAAAACAGAATACGTTGAACAAAGGATAGGAGATTACCCGCATTTGTGGATAGTGCTCGTTAACCACGATTCATAAAGAAGAGCCAATCCCTATAATTTTCGCAGGGTTACGCACATAAGCCGTCCACAATGTGAATTAAGCAAGTGTTAATTCACACAGGAAATTCAGAATCAACAGTCCACAATGTGGAGTTTTATAAATGATTCAATCGTCAGCCGATGACATGCCGTCGCAAGGCGAAGGCACGAAGGCCGCCGTGGTGCCGATCGAACGAGATGGCTCGCAAAGCATCGACCGCGCGATGGCGTTGCTCAGTCTTGTGTCGGCGCAGAGCCGGGTCGGCATGCCGTTGCGTGAACTGGTCGCACAAAGCGGCCTGAAGCAGCCCACGGTACACCGCCTGCTCGGCGCGCTCACGCGAGCCCGTCTGATCGAGCAGGATCCACAGAGCAAGCGCTATCACCTCGGCATCGAAAGCTACGTGCTGGGCACGCTGGCGGCCGAGCGCTTCGGCGCGCATCGCATCGCCGTGGGCAGCGTGGTGCGGCTCGCGCATCAGTCGGAGGACACCGCTTTTCTGACCGTACGCCGTGGCGATTACGCCGTTTGTATCCACCGTGAGGAGGGCGCGTATCCGGTGCGCGCGCAGGTGCTGACGATCGGGGACTGCCACCCGCTCGGCGTGGGCGCCGGCGCCATCGCGCTGCTGGCAGCCCTGGACGACGACGAGGTCGAGCAAACGCTGAGCGCGAACGCGGCGAGTTATCGCGAGCATTACCCGTCGATCACGCCCGAGGGGCTGTGGGCGCTGGTGCGCGAGACGCGCGAACGAGGCTATTCGATGCACCGCGGCTTGGTTCACCCCGGCTCATGGGGCCTGGGCATCGTGTTCCACGACGAATCGGGCACCCCGGCCGGCGCACTCTCGATCGGCGCGATCGAGAGCCGAATGGGCGAGGACCGTCAGCAAAAGCTGGTGCGCATGCTGCAGTCCGAGGTACGCAATATCGAGACACGCCTGAAACAACGGTCAGACGCCCGTCCCGCCGATGCATCGGTGCCGGCAGTTCGCGCCGGTCGCCGCGCGAAGTAAGTCAGGTCCGTCGCCAGACGGCGACGACAACGAGCCCCCTCGCACGCGCCAACAAAACGCCTGGAGACACCTTGAATCTGCCCTCCCATCGTCACCTGAAGCAGCCCGGCCCCCCGGCTGTGCAGCGGATCGAATCCATCGTCGGCGACGCCCTGTCGCTCACCTTCGCCCTGGCCGGCGGCCAAAGCTTGCGCGATGCCATTCTCGGCCCACTTGAAGCCGCCGGCATGGCCGCGGCGACCGTGCGCATCGAAGGCCTGCGAGTGCACTCGATGCGCTATGTCCGCCCAGCGGCGTCGCCCGACGACGAGCACGTGGCGTTCTATAGCGAGCAGCACTGCATCGACGAACCCGTCACGATCGAGCTGGCCTGCGCGACGGTCGGTCGCCGCGACGGCGGACCGTTCATCCACTGCCATGCCATGTGGCGCGCTGCCGACGGTCGTTGGCAGGGGGGCCATATCTTCTCCGACCAGGTGATCGTCGCGCAGGACACCGAGGCGCGCGCGTGGGGCATCGCCAACGCCGAGATGCGTGCGGACTTCGATGCGGAAACCAATTTCACGCTGTTCCGCCCGGTGCCCATCGAGGCTACGCACGAGCCAGTGCCGGCGTCTACCGGCCGCCGATGCGTGGTCGCGCGCATTCGTCCCAACGAGGATCTGGTGCAGAGCATTGAACAGGTCTGCCACGAACACGGTCTGCGCGCGGCAACGATTCGCGGCAGTGTCGGCAGCATCGTCGGCGCGCGCTTCGAGAACGCCGCGCCGGTCGACGACATCGCCACCGAGATCTTCGTGCTGGACGGCGTCGTTGCCGAGGCCGCGAATGGACCGCGGGCGACGCTCGATATCGCACTGATCGACCCGCGCGGCAACATTCACCAGGGACGCGTGGTACGTGGCGACAATCCGGTGCTGATCTGCTTCGAACTGTTCCTGGAGGAGTCCCTCGACGTCGGGACCGCCGCATGACGCGATACACGCTCTCGCACTGGGGCGTCTACGAGGCCGGCGTCGACGACACGGGCAAGACCTGTCTTCGCCCGTATGCGAAAGACAGTGACCCTTCGCCAATCGGCACGTACCAGACCGCCGATTCGCTGCGCGCCCTGCGCGTTCGCCGTCCGTCGGTGCGGCGCGGCTGGCTCGAGAATGGACCGGGAAGCGCCACGCATCTGCGCGGCAAGGAGCCCTTCGTCGAAGTGTCATGGGACGTCGCGCTCGATCTCGTCGCGAAGGAACTTGCGCGGGTTCGCGAGACCTACGGCAACACGGCGATTTTCGGCGGATCTTATGGCTGGGCGAGCGCGGGCCGGTTCCACCACGCCCAGAGCCAGGTGCATCGTTTCCTGAACTGTGTCGGCGGTTATGTCCGCCATCGGGATTCATACAGCCTCGGCGCGGCGCACGTGATCATGCCGCATGTCGTCGACGACATGAACGAGTTGATCGGCTATCACCATTCGTGGGACGTGCTCGCCGAACACACGGAACTGTTCGTGACCTTCGGCGGCGTGCCACAGAAGAATGCCCAGTCGGCACCGGGCGGCGTCGGGCGACATCGCGTTCCTGGTGGACTGCGTGCGATGCACGACGCCGGCGTCAAGTTCGTGAACGTCGGCCCGGTCTCGGACAATCTCGACACCGGCGGCGAGGTCGAATGGGTCGCGTCGCGCCCCGGCACCGATACGGCCTTGATGCTTGCCCTCGCCTGGGTGCTGCGTCACGAAAATCTGCACAGCCCCGCGTTCCTCGCCTCGCACTGCACGGGATACGACGAATTCGAGCAGTATCTGCTCGGACATGTCGACGGCATTCCGAAGACGCCCGCGTGGGCGGAGCCGATCACCGGTGTGTCGGACGACACGATCACCGCGCTCGCGCGCCGCATGCACGCGAGCCGCACGATGCTCAACGTCGCGTGGTCGTTACAGCGCGCGCATCACGGCGAGCAACCGTTCTGGATGGTCGTCACCCTCGCCGCGATGCTCGGCCAGATCGGCCTGCCCGGCGGCGGCTTCGGCGTCGGCTACGGCTGCGTGAACACCTTGGGCACGCCGCACGACAAACTCGGCGGACCCACGCTGCCGCAAGGCCGCAATCCGGTCAGCGAGTTCATTCCCGTGGCGCGCATCGCCGACATGCTGCTCAAACCCGGCGAGCCGTTCGACTACGACGGCGAGCGCTATCGCTATCCCGACACGCACCTGGTTTACTGGGCCGGGGGCAACCCATTCCACCACCATCAGGACATCAACCGCCTGTTGCGCGCCTGGCAGAAGCCGGACACGATCGTTGTCCACGAGCAATCGTGGACCGCGACCGCGCGACACGCCGACATCGTGCTGCCGATCTCCACGTCGCTGGAGCGCGACGACCTCGGCTACGCGTCACAGGAAGCGATCCTGATGTGGATGGCGAAGATCGACGAGCCGGTCGGCGAATCGCGCGATGACTTCACCGTCTTCGCGGGTCTCGCGCAACGACTCGGCGTCTTCGCGGAATTTACCGAGGGCCGCGACGCCGACCAGTGGCTAAGGCACATGTACGAGGAGACGCGCAAGCGCTATGCGCGCGCCGACATCGCGTTACCGGACTTCGACACCTTCCGCGACGTGGGTATGGTCGATCTCCATTCACGCGCGCGGCCGGTGGTGATGCTCGAGGCGTTTCGCGCCGATCCCGCCGCTGCGCCGCTGAATACGCCATCAGGACGCATCGAGCTGTATTCGCGCGAGATCGCCGCGTTTGATATTCCTGACTGCCCGGGCCACGCGTGCTGGCTGCCGCCGGCCGAATGGCTCGGCGCACCGCTCGCGTCGACCTATCCGCTGCACCTGCTTTCGGACCAACCGCGCAACAAACTGCACAGCCAGCTCGACGGCAGCCCTTACAGCGCCGCCAACAAAGTTCGGGGCCGCGAGCCGCTCTACCTCCACCCGCGCGACGCCGCCGCACGCGGCATCCACGACGGCGACATCGTCGAGGTGTTCAACGCGCGTGGTCGCTGCCTCGCGGGCGTGCGCATCACCGATCGCATTCTGCCCGGCGTGGTGCGGATGTCCACCGGCGCCTGGTACGACCCGGAACCGGACACCGGGCGCGACAAGCATGGCAATCCCAACGTCTTGACGGCCGACGTGCCGGCCTCGGGCCTGTCGCAGGGCTGCGCCGCGCAGTCATGCCTGGTCGAGGTCAGCGCGCCGGTCACCCACCCGCCGCCGGTGAGTGCCTTCGATTTACCTCTCTTCACTACCGAGATCACGACCGACATCACTGCCGCAACCGCCGCACCGACCGAGCGCCTCTAGCGCCCGTTCGCATCAGGCACCCAAATCCAAAAAAGCAATCTTCAGGAGACACATCATGCAGAGCCTTTCCCGCCGTTCGATGCTGAAGCTTTCCCTGGGTACTGCGATCGCGGCCCCGGCGATCCTCAAGCACACGCGCGTCTACGCGGCCGACTTCACGCTGAAGTACGCCAACAACGCGCCGATCACTCACCCGCTGACGGTACGCATCACGGAGGCCGCCGAGGCCATCCGCAAGGAGACGGGCGGCAAGGTCGACCTGCGCGTGTTCCCGAACAACCAGCTCGGCGGCGACACCGACATGCTGTCGCAGTTGCGCGCCGGCGCGCTCGACTTCTTCACGCTGTCGCCGATGATCCTCTCGACGCTCGTGCCCAAGGCCGCCATCAGTGGCGTGGGCTTCGCGTTCAAGGGGTACGACCATGTGTGGAGCGCGATGGATGGCGAGCTGGGCGACTACGTGCGCGCGCAGATCGAGCGCGGCGGCCTGCACCCGTTCCCCAAGATCTTCGACAACGGCTTCCGCCAGATCAGCTCGTCGACGCGAACGATCAAGACGCCCGACGACCTGAAGAGTTTCAAGATTCGCGTCCCCCCGTCGCCGATGTGGACGTCGATGTTCCAGGGCTTCGGCGCGGCGCCGCTCACCATCAACTTCGCGGAAGTCTATTCGGCGCTGCAGACGAAGATCGCCGACGGACAGGAAAACCCGCTGGTCACGATCAATTCGGCCAAGCTCTACGAAGTGCAGAAGTACGTGGCAAAGACCAACCACATGTGGGACGGCTTCTGGTTCCTGTCGAACCGCGCGTCGTGGGCCAAGCTGCCGGCGGAAGTCCGCAAGGTGATCGAGGATCAGATCACGGCCGCCGCGCTCAAGCAGCGCACCGATGTCGCCGCGCTCAACGACTCCCTCGAAAAGGACCTCACCGCGAAAGGCATTGCCTTCAACTCAGTCGACGCCGCGGCCTTCCAGAACAAGCTCCAGACCGCCGGCTTCTACAAGGAATGGCAGGGCAAGTTCGGCGAGCAGGCCTGGGCACTGCTGCAAAAGAGTGCGGGCCGCACGCTCTGAGCCCCCATAGGCCTTTCGAAGGAGACAGCGTATGAACCGCGCCAGGCTGGAGACTCGCATGAACAAAGGCATACTGCCGGCAGCCCCTGCCCAGGAGGGGCTGATCGCCGCGCTGCAATTCACCTTGGCGAAGTGTGTCGAGCTACCGGCCGCACTGCTCGTGCTGGCTGAGATCGTCACGCTGTTCGCCGGGGTCGTCAGTCGCGCCGTATTCCACAGCCCGCTGGTATGGTCGGATGAGCTGGCCTCGATCCTGTTCATCTGGCTGGCGATGCTCGGCTCCGTGATTGCCTTGCAGCGCGGCGAACACATGCGCATGACCGCCCTGGTCGGCCGCATGAACGCCGGCCGGCGCGCGTTCCTCGATGTGCTGGCGATCGCCACGCCGCTCGCGTTCCTGCTGCTGTTCATGCCGAGCGCTTACGACTTCGCGGCGGACCAGGCCTTCATCACGACGCCGGCGCTCGAAATTGCCGACTCGTGGCGGGCCGCCGCAATTCCGGTGGGCTGCGCGCTGATGGTGCTGACCGCGCTGCTGCGACTGGTCCGTCACGGCAACTTGCGCATGGTCGTCACTGCCGCGGTAACGATCGGCGCGATCATCGGCGCGCTGCTGCTTGCGCAACCCGTGCTGCGTGGGCTTGGTAACGTGAACCTGCTGATCTTCTTCGTCGGCTTCGTGGCGCTGATGGTGCTTACCGGCGTACCGATCGCCTTCTCGTTCGCGCTCGCCACCTTCGGCTACCTGTCGCTCGGCACCACCACACCGGTCGTGATTCTGGCGGGCCGGATGGACGAAGGCATGAGCCACTTGATTCTGCTCGCGGTGCCGCTGTTCGTGTTCCTCGGCCTGCTCATGGAGATGACGGGCATGGCGCGCTCGATGGTGGCGTTCCTCGGCAGTCTGCTCGGCCACGTGCGCGGCGGCCTGCAGTACGTGCTGATCGGCGCGATGTACCTCGTCTCCGGCATCTCCGGTTCGAAGGCAGCCGACATGGCCGCGGTCGCGCCGGTGTTGTTCCCGGAGATGCAACGCCGAGGCGCCAAACCCGGCGACCTCGTTGCGCTGCTCGCCGCCACCGGCGCTCAAACCGAGACGATTCCGCCGAGTCTCGTGCTGATCACCATCGGCTCAGTGACCGGCGTATCGATTGCGGCCCTGTTCACCGGCGGCCTGCTGCCCGGCGCGATCCTCGGCGTCACGCTGTGCACGCTGGTGTGGTGGCGCTATCGCAACGAGAAGGTGGGCAGCGGCGCGCGCGCCTCAGGCCGGGAGATCGCGAAAAGCTTCGCCATCGCGCTGCCCGCGCTCGCGTTGCCTTTCGTGATCCGTGTCGCGGTGATCGAAGGAATTGCCACGGCGACGGAAGTGTCGACCATCGGTATTGTCTATTCGGCCGCGATCGGGATACTGATCTATCGCCGCTTCGACCCCAAGCGGGTCTATCCGATGCTGGTCGAGACCGCCTCGCTGACGGGCGCGATCCTCTTGATTATCGGTGCGGCGACCGGCATGGCGTGGTCGCTTACGCAATCAGGCTTCTCGACGATGCTCGCTGCAGCGATGCGCGACGTTCCGGGTGGTCCGGTCGGCTTCATGGCGATCTCCATCTTGGCGTTCATCGTTCTGGGCAGCGTACTGGAGGGCATTCCCGCCATCGTGTTGTTCGGCCCGCTGCTGTTCCCGGTCGCGCAGAGCGTGGGCATCAACGAAGTGCACTATGCGATGGTGGTCGTGCTCTCCATGGGCATCGGCCTGTTCGCGCCACCGTTCGGCGTCGGCTACTACTCCGCCTGCGTCATCAGCAAGGTTCATCCCGACGAGGGCATGCGGCCCATCGTCGGCTATATCGTCGCGCTGGCCGTCGGCCTGGTGCTGGTCGCCGCCGTGCCTTGGCTCTCGACGGGCTTCCTGACCTGATCTTCCCCGTTTCACGCCCGAAATCCGGTTCTGCCAACGCGGCGCGCGCTGCCATGCAGCGCGTGGCCCGACGCGCGCCGGGACACGTCCACTTTGCACAGGAGACTTTATGAGCACCGTTGCATCCCCACCCGCCGATACCCTGAGTACGCTTGCGCAGCGCGCGCATCGCATTCGCCACAACGCCATCACCATGGCCGAGGTTCAGGGCCAAGGCTATGTCGCGCAAGCCTTGGGGATCGCCGACGTGCTGGCCGTCGCCTATCTGCATGCGATGAACGTGCGGCCGCACGACCCGGAATGGGAGGCCCGCGATCGCTTCCTGCTGTCAGTCGGCCACTACGCCATCGCGCATTACGCCGTGCTCGCCGAGGCCGGCTACTTCCCGAGGGAGGAACTCGTCACCTACGGTTGCGACGACAGCCGCCTGCCGATGTCGGGCATGATGTCGTACACGCCGGGCGCGGAAATGTCGGGCGGCTCGATCGGTCTTGGCCTGCCGATGGCCGTCGGCATGGGACTCGGCCTCAAACGCAAGCAGTCGACGTCGTTCGTCTACACACTGATGGGTGATGGCGAGCTTGCCGAAGGCCCGACCTGGGAAGCGGCAACGTCGGCCTCGGCGTTCAAGCTCGACAACATCATTGCCGTCGTCGACGTCAACGGCGTGCAAGCCGACGGCCCGTCGACGGTCATCATGCCGACCGAGCCGCTGGTGCAGAAGTTCGAGGCGTTCGGCTTCTACACACAACGCGTGAATGGCAACGACCTGGCGGCCGTGCTCCAAGCCTTCGACAATGCCCGATCGCACGACCGGCCCGTGCCGCGCATCATCATCTGCGACACCAAGATGGGCAAAGGCGTCGATTTCCTCGAAGCCCGCGAAAAGAATCACTTCATCCGCCTCGACCCGCCCGAGTGGCAACGAGCATTCAGCGCGCTCAACGCGCAAGGGAGCGCAGCATGAACACGTCCGTAGCCGATCAACCGACGACAACCCAAACCCGTCAGAACGCCATGCCCGCCGCGCCCGCCATCATCGCGTCGTCGGTCGATGAGGGACACCGCACACGCGCTACACCGTTCGGCAAGGCGCTCGTGGCGCTGGCCGATGCGCGTCCAGAGATCGTCGGCATGAGTGCCGATCTCGCGAAATATACGGACATGCACATCTTTGCGCAGGCCTATCCGGAGCGCTTCTACCAGATGGGCATGGCCGAGCAGTTGATGGCGACCGCCGCCGGCGGACTGGCCAAGGAGGGGTTCATCCCGTTCGCGTCTACCTACGCGACCTTCGCCGCACGCCGATGCTACGACTTCATCTCGCAGGGCGTCGCAGAGCAGGATGCCAACGTCAAAATCATCGGCGGCCTGCCGGGCCTGACCACGGGCTACGGCCCCAGCCACCAGGCCACGGATGACATTGCGATCTTTCGCGCGATGCCCAACCTGACCGTGATCGATCCGTGCGACGCGCTGGATATCGAGCAGATCGTGCCGGCCATCGCCGACCACCCCGGCCCCGTGTACATGCGCGTGCTGCGCGGCAACGTTCCGCTGGTGCTCGACGAGTATGGCTATAAGTTCGAGCTGGGCAAAGCCAAGCCGATACGCGATGGCAACGATGTCCTGATCATCTCGACCGGCTTCATGACCATGCGCGCCCTCGACGCCGCCAAGGCACTGGCGGCGGATCGCGTCGACGTGGCGGTGCTGCACGTGCCGACGATCAAGCCGCTCGACGAGGCGACCATCGTGCGCGAAGCAGCGCGCGGCGGGCGTCTGGTGGTCATTGCGGAAAACCACACGGTGATCGGTGGTCTGGGCGAAGCGGTAGCGGGTGCGCTCATGCGCGCCGAGGTATCGACGCGCTTTCGCCACATCGGTCTGCCCGACCAGTTCCTGGACGCGGGCTCCCTCCCGGTGCTGCAGGATCGCTATGGCATTTCGCGCAACGCGATGATCGCATCGATCAAGCATTGGTTGGGGTGACGTGGACGGCGTGAGGTGCGGCAGGCCAGCGCGATGACGGATGCGCCATCCGCCTTACGTGCCCGGCGCATGCCGGGCACGTTGGCTATCGGCGACGGTCGACGGCGTCAGGGCGGCCGCGTGCCGTTCACAGGCCGGTGCTTCCTGATCGGTCTTTCGACGCAGGGACGGGACCGTCGCGCAACCCCAGAAACGGAAACGGCGGCGCCACCTTGAAATCGGCCGAGACCTCACCGCTGAAGGTATTGCGCTGATCCTTGCCGAGATCGAGCCGCTTCACGGGCGCCCCGGCCGCGAAATCAACCTTGTTCAGATCCACCCAGAACGTGTTGGGCGTGAGCGCCGATTCAAAGAAATAAAGCATGCGCTTGTGATCGACGACCGTGCGCCAACGCGTCGACGAAATATTCGGCTCGCCCGGCGTCGTGATGCCGAACGGCACCGACGCGTTGCGAATGACACTGAACACGCTCGCCAACGCCTCGACCGGCGATTCGGTCTTTGGAATCGCATTGATGTAGAACGACGCTCGCGCAAAGCGATCCGACGAGCGATTCGTCCCCGGAAGGAACGTCGTTCCGCCAATCTGCTTCCAGTAACTGTTCAACGCAAGCTGCTCGTCGAACGTCGGCGAATTGGTCATCACCTGATACTGGCGGCCGTGGTGAATCACCTGCCGACCGTTGATGTACTCGACGATGGCACTGTCGCCCGACTTGTCGGACATCGACAGATGCAGCGTCGCGATCCGATCCTCGCCGGGCACGTTGTCCGTCACGATCGTGAACGGCGTCTTCTCCAGCGCCGCCACGGCTTGTGCGACCGTCGCGAAGTTATCCAGCACGTACTGCGCCCAGGCCGCGATCGTCAGCCCCGGCTTCGACCCCTTGTCGAACGTCGGATATTGCGACTCCACCAACCAGAGCAACTGCGCCGATAGCCCCTTCTCGTTGACGCCGTCGGTCGTCGACACGTCGTAGCCCGTGGCCACCACGCTGCCGTACTTCGCCGTCCAGCGAAGCGAGTTGGGCCCCGCCTCGCCCGAGCGCGTCATGCCGCGCGGCAACACATAGAGATTGGTGGCGACGTCGACCCTCCAGTCCATCGAGCGCGCGGTAATCACGTCGTCGTTCGCGCCGAGATACACCACACGGGTACAGGCCAGTGCCGACAGCGGGGACAAGGCGAGCGTTGCGGCGGCGACGAGACACGGCAAGGTCTTGACGAACATTCGGGGCATGGTGATACCTCACGTTGGGGAGACGATTGCGCAAGAACCATCAGTATAACGATGGAATTCGCCCCCTCCCCCGCCCGATCGCAAACAACGAAGCCCCGCCAGCGATGCTGCCTGGCGAGGCCTCGACTTCCCCCCTGGGGCCGGTCACCGGCCCTACGATTTGCCGGCTCAGCGCTGCGGTTGCGCCGCTGCGCCAACCTCCTTGCGCACCTTGGCCACCTGGGTGGCTGTCACCGCCGGCGCCTTGTTGCCCCAGCTCGAGCGCACGAACGTCAGCACGTCGGCCACATCCTGATCGGTCAGCCGGTCGTCGAAGCTCGGCATCGCGTAATGCGTGGGCGCCGACTTCGTCCACGGCATTTCCGCGCCGCGCAACACGATGTGGATGAGCGAGGTCGGATCGGCCGAGTTCACCGTCGAGCTGAGGGCGAGCGTTGGGAACGTCTGCGTGTAGCCCTTGCCGGTGCTGCGATGGCACGCCGCGCAGTTGTCGAGGAACGTGAGCGCACCGTTGCCCTTGCCTGCGCCCGTACGCAATGCCTTGGCCACGGTGTCGTCATAGGCGAGCGCCTTGGCGTTCGGATCGACCGGCTTGAGCGTCTTCAGGTACTTGGCAATCGCCGTGAGGTCGTCATCGTTCATGTGCTGGGTGCTGTGCTGCACCACGTCCGTCATCCCGCCGAACGCCGCGGAGTGGTCGTTACGTCCGCCCTTCAGGAACGCCGTGATATCGCCTTCGCTCCAGTTGCCCAGACCGTCGGTGACATCGCCCCGCAGATTCTTCGCGAGGAAGTTGTCGACCACACCGCCCGACAGGAATGCGGTGCTGTCGTCGGTGAGCGCCTTCTCCTGAAACGCAAAGCCGCGCGGTGTGTGGCAGGCGCTGCAATGGGCCAGGCCTTCGACAAGATAGCGTCCGCGCGAGATGGGATCGTTATCGGTCGAGGCGGTATCGCCAACGACCGCGGGCGCGAACATGTTGCGCCAGATCGACAGCGGCCAGCGCATCGACATCGGCCACGGGATATCGGTCGACTTGTTGGTCTGCGCGACGGGCTTCACGCCGTTCATGAAGTAGGCGTACAGCGCCTTGACATCGGCCGGACGCACCTTCGCGTACGACGTGTACGGCATGGCCGGGTACAACGTCGCGCCATTCTTCGCGACCCCGTGGCGCACCGCCTTGTCGAAGTCCTCGAGGCTGTAGCTGCCGATGCCGGTGTCCTTGTCGGGCGTGATGTTCGTCGAGTAGATCGTGCCGATCGGCGAGGCGATCGGCAGGCCGCCGGCGAACGGTAGCCCCTTGGGCGCCGTGTGGCACGCGGCACAATCGGCCGCGCGCGCGAGGTATTCGCCCTGCTTCACGAGTTGCGCCTGCGGGTCGTTCGCGGCGGGCGCCGGGCTGCCGGCGGCCGTCGTGGCGGGTGCCATCGGCGTCGGCGACACGGCGGGTGCGGCCGGTGCCGAGGCCGGCGCCGCAGCATTCTGCGCCCACACGGCAACGGCCGCGAACGCCAGCGTCCCGGCGGCAAGTGCGATCGCGGAGCGTTTCATCATCGTTTTGCGGATCATGGTTGCGCTCCTCACGCCTGAACCAGCGGGCCGGCGTTCTTGAGGTACTGTTCGCGAATCGCCTTCGCAGACCAGTACGCCAGCGCCGCCACCACGCCCGTGGGGTTGTAACCCATGTTCTGCGGGAACGCCGACGCGCCCATCACGAACACGTTGGACACGTCCCAGCTTTGCAGGTACTTGTTGACCACGCTGTTCGACGGGTTCGTGCCCATGATCGCGCCGCCGGTCGTATGCGTGCTCTGGTAGATCCGGGTGTCGTAGTGCGTGCCCTTCTTGCGGATCGCGCGGAACACCTTCTCCGGATTCATCGCGCGGCCGACCGCTTCCATGCGGTCGCCCATATAGCCCAGCATGGCGTACTCGTTGTCATGCCAGTCGAACGTCATGCGCAGCAACGGCACACCGTAGGCGTCCTTGTAGGTCGGATCGAGATCGAGACACGCGTCGCGATACGACATGACCGAGCCGGAAATGCCGATCGTCATGAACCGCTGATACGCGTCCGTCACACCCGCTTTCCACTTGCTGCCCCACGACGGTGTGCCCGGCACGCTCGGCGTCATCTTGATCGGGCGCCCGCCCGTGCGCACGTGACGGATGCTCGCGCCGCCGATAAAGCCCAGCGGCCCGTGGTCGAACTGGTCGCCATTCAGATCGTCCATCGACACGCCGCCCGCGCCCGTGCCGATGAATGGATTCAACTGCGTGCCCTTGGGCAGCAGCACGTTCACGGCGCCGTTCATCTGGTACGCATAGTTCTTGCCGACAACGCCCTCGCCCGTCTTCGGATCGTAGGGCTTGCCGATGCCGGAGAGCAACAGCAGGCGCACGTTGTGCATCTGGTACGCGGCCATGATGACGAGATCGGCCGGTTGCTCGACTTCGCGGCCTTGTGCGTCGATGTACGTCACACCCGTGGCCTTCTTGCCGTCGCTGTCGAGATTGACCTTGACGACGTATGAGTGCGGGCGCAACTCAAAATTGGGCTTCTTGAGCAACACCGGCAGAATGGTCGTCTGCGGCGATGCCTTCGAGTACATGTAACAGCCGTAGTTTTCGCAGAAGCCACAGAAGTTGCACGGCCCGAGACGCACACCGTACGGATTCGTATAGGGCTGAGAGGTATTCGCGGCGGGGGCCGGGTACGGATTGAAGCCGACTTCGCGGGCCGCCTTCTCGAAGAGCGTCGCGCCATAGGTGGTCTGTAGTGGCGGCGTGGGGAATTCGCTCGACCGCGCCCCCTCGCGCGGATTGCCGCCGGGCACGATCGTGCCGTTCAGGTTGCCGGCCTTGCCCGACGTTCCGAACACTTTCTCGGCGAAATCGAAGTGCGGCTCCAGCTCCTCATAGCTCACGCCGAAGTCCTGAATCGTCATGCCGTCGGGAATGAACTTCTTGCCGTAGCGTTCCTCGTAATGGCTGCGCAGCTTCAGCTCTTCGGGCAGGATGCGGTAGTGCATGCCATTCCAGTGGAAGCCCGCGCCGCCCACGCCGTTGCCGAGCAGAAACGAGCCGTTCTGGCGGTAAGGCACAGCGAGATCGTCCGGCGTATGACGAATCGTAACGGTCTCGCGGGCCAGCTCCTGGAAGAGCTTGCCGCGCACCGAGTATTCGAGTTCGTCGATGACTTTGGGGTACTGCGCGTCGGTGGGCGTGTCGCGCATCGCACCGCGCTCGAGCGCCACGACGTTGAGCCCGGCATCGGTGAGTTCCTGGCCGAGAATGGCCCCGGTCCAACCGAAGCCCACGATGACGGCGTCGACCTTGTCTTTCTTGATGGCCATGAATTAGCCCCGCTTTCCGGAAATCGACACGGGCCCATACGGGTACTTGACGTTCGGCTGATCCGCCCAGTCGAGGAAGTCGGCGCGCGCGCCGGGGAAGCCCACCATCTTCCAGCCCACCATGTCCTTGTTGCCGCCGTGGATCGGATCCGAGAAGAAACCTTCCTTCGTATTGGCGAGCAGATAGGAGAAGAACGTGCGCGCCGGCACGCTATCGAACTCGACCTTCGCGTGCTCCAGATCGCCGAGCACGGTCTCCTGCGTGGCGTGATCGAGCTCGGCAAATGCCTTGTTGTACTGCTTTTTGCAGTAAGCGTCGCACGCCGCAATGCCGTGACGATAGATGTCGCGCGGCACGAGACTCAACTGGTAGCCCATCTCGGGAGGCTGATCGGTATGGAATGGCCCCTGCATATACCAGAGCTTGCCGTGCCCGAAGGGCGTTTCCATCTGACGGTCGATGAACTGTGGCACGTCGGCTTGAAGCGCCCCCGGGCCGAGGTCGTCGGCGGGAATCAGGCGGTCGACGGCGGCATTCACAAAACGCCATTCGTCGGCGGTGAAGTACTTGGGCTCATAGGGCGTGGTGGATGCGGCGGGGGCGGCGGGCTTGTCGCTGCTGCAGGCGGACTGACTCAGCGTGGCACCGGTGGCGAGGGTCGTGGCGGGTACGATCGCCAGCACCTGACGCAAAAAGCGCCGGCGCGGTTCCTTGTCCTGTGACATGGGGTTCTCCGTTTTGTGGGGGACGAATCACGCATGACAGTCAAGCAATGGGTCGCCATGCGTGAAGAAAACCTGACAGGCTATTCGCTTCGCGTAGCGTTTTTTAACGCGACCATTCTACTGACAAGCCCCCCGCATGGCAAAACCAGTGTGTTGCGTAAGGCTCGCAAGCCGTTGATTAAAAAGGCTTGCCAATAATTAAAGTATTTACTATTACGCGCGCACGAAGCGTTTTGTCACATAAAATCCTTCGCGCGGCTTTAGCATGAAAAAGGCCGCTCCATGTTCCGGTAGCGGCCTGGCCTGCCTAATGCAGCCGTGGATTACTCTGGGATAGGCGGCAGTGCCGACAACGGCGGCGGCGGTGGTGGCGACAATGGCGGCGGCGGTGGCAGTGGCGACGGCGTCGCGTCGGCTCGAGCGCTGCCGACGGGTCCGTGTACGCCTGCAGCCTGTTCGCTCGGCGACGGCGCGGACACCATCGATCGAGCAAACATTGCCCGCAAGTGATGCTGCCTGCCCGGCTGCGCGTTGCAGAACGCCTCCGCAAAAATTTCGCGCCGGGAGCGTTGCGACGTCGCGCTGGCCAACGCCGGCGACCGTTCGGCTCGCATGACGCGCGCGTATTCGCTGCCGTCCGGCGCGACAAAGTGGGGCACGTCCGATGGGGTGCCTGACCTCACGAGGCTGGCGTAACCGTGCGCGTCCATCTCCGGTGCCTCGGAATCGTCGGAGTCCTCAGAATCGTCGAGCACAGGCTCGGCGGCGGGCTCGGCCAACGAGGGGCGAACGAGATCGGAAAACCGGGTGGCATCGATTGGATTGGCCGTAGTCCGACGCGACCGCTCACGACTCGGACTGCGTGGATCCGCGCCTGAGTCGAGTTCGTCGCCGAGCAGGCTGTCGTCGTGCGCAGGCGTTGGCGTGTCCGCCGGCGCGCGGTGCGTGTCGGACGGTGACAGGCCATCGTACACAGCGCGGGTGGCGGCCTTCCAAGTGTCGATGTCCAGCGCCCTGACGGCGAGCCAGGAACGCGCGGCGTCGCGTCCGCTGGATCTGGCGTCATTGAGCACGGTCGTGTACTCGTGCGCGCCAAACCCCCGGCTGCGAATCATCTTGAGCGTGACAGGCTGATCGGCCGGATAGCCAAGGAGGAGTGCCAGTCGGGCCGAATCATTGGCCGCCCGCGTCTTGTTCCTGGCGAACCAGGAGGTAGACGCAGCAGGTTTGAGGACCCAGTTGCCATCGCGCACCGCCAGGCGCAGCGGTACGTCGGCACCGCCGTTGGTCAGCTCGCGCTCCGCCTCGCGCGCCATGTCGTTCAGCGCGATCAGGGCGTTCAGTTCCGAACGCAGCAGATCGTCCTTCCTGCCATGCGAATTCATGGTCAATCGCGCCATCGCATCTCTGAGCGCAGCAAGGTCATCGCGATTTCTTAGCGCAATTTTCCTGGCGCTCCCGTCCGGCAACGACGGAATGGTCGCAGTCAGCTTGCCGACCTCATCGCTCAGACGCGCAATCTCGCCAAGTTGCGCGCGCACCGAGCCAGTGGCAAACGTTCGAACGAAACGGGTCGGCTCGGCGGGAATCCCGTGACGGACCCGCTGCATGGACGACGCACGGGCACGCTCGAAAGTCACGTCGGCGGCGACGGCGTCGGTAACCTGGGTGCGCCAGCGCCCAAGTCCCTCGCCGACGAATTTGGGCATCAGCGGGTCGGCGCGCAGGCGCTTGGCGTGAAGCACCTCGCGATCGCGCTCCCCGCACCATGTCCCCAGCGGAATGCCGCTGTTGGCTTGCGTGCTTCGCGGCCGCACGGGATAGGACTGCCAAGGCTTGCCGGTCGATCCAAGCGCCGACGTTGCAATCGATCCCAGTCTCTGAAAGTCCGAGCCGAAGCTGTTCCCATCATCAGGCGGCTTCGACCGGGTAATGGAAATGAGTTGCACCGGCGAGCCGCGCGATGCAGCGGAAATGGTTCCCATGATCGTCTCCAAGGTAAACAGACCGAATGGTCTTCAACCGCAAGGAGACTAGAGCGGTTTGCCGGGAAGCGATGTCGATTGTGTGGGAAGACTTCGTATTGTGGCACCGGCTCATCGTTTTCCCGCACGCAATGCGCGTGCACAACGACGGCGGTCAAGGCGTGGGCACGCGTTCACGCGTTACCCGCCCGCCCCCTCAGCGCCGGACCAGCAGCGCTTCGAGCAATGCCGCGCCGTCTCTGCCCTTGGCCGCATCGGCCCAGAGTCGATCGATCATGGCGCGATACATGCCAACGCCGTCGGGTGACGTGGTGATGGTGGCGATACCGGTACGCAGGTTCGGTAGTTCGCCCAGCCGGAACGGCGACACCGCCACATAGGCCTCGCCCTGCGCCTCGAAGATCTGGAACGACTCATTGGGCATGTTGTCGCTCACGATGCCGATCTGCACGCCCGTCGTGTCGGCCTCGAGAAACTCGACGATGCGCGCCACTTCGCGCCGCGCCGCCCGCTTGCGCTCGTGCTGCACCTCGGGAGGGAGTCCCAGCCGCCCCACGAGTCCGTGATGCAGAAACTGCTCGATCTGACGCAGCCCGATGAGGCTCGTCACCGCCAGCCGCTGGCGCGAGAAGCTCGACTTGCGCTCCTGCAAGATGTTCAGCACGCGATCGATCGTGTTCGTCCAGCGCTGGTCGGCTAGCGTGGGCGGTATGCTCTCGTCGAGCATGTGGCGCAGCCAGACGTCGTAGTCTTCGGACGTCAGCAGGAACGAAATGGGATCGAAATGTGCGACGATGCGCTCGGAACGGCGCTCCAACTGGCGCATGCGCTCGAAGTAGCTGACTGCCGAGTCGTGATATTCGACTTCCACGCCCAGCAGATTCGCGAGCGACACGCCCAGCAATGCCGCGAGACGCTCGAGGGTGTCGATCTTGACGATCTCGCCGCGTTCGAGCTTGTAGATCGCCGCGCGTGAGATATCGAGCTGCTCCGCCACATCCTCGCTACGCAGCTCCGCAGCGATCCGGTAGGCGCGCAATCGTTCTCCGATGGCTCGGAAATTGAAACGCGCGCCTCTTGGCGCGCGGGATGTCGTCGCAACGCGATTCAAATCGTCCCCTTTCGGATGCCCATGCGCCGCGCGGCGGATCGCGCCGCGCCCACATCGCAGAGCGGCGATTATACCGGGCGCTCGCATGCCTCGATGCGGCTTGCACGCCCGTCGGCGACGCACTCGCCCCGGGAAAGGAGGCTGCCGCGCGCTTGCCCGGCCGGCTGCGCCGTGACAAGGCGAGCGCCGCCTACGGCGCCAGCGCGATGACCTCGGCCACCGCGGCCGTCAGTTTCTTCGCGTAAGGTACGTGCAGGAATTCGTTCGGGCCATGCGCATTCGACTTCGGTCCGAGCACGCCGCACACCATGAACTGTGCCGACGGGAAACCCGCCTGCAGTGTATTCATCAACGGAATGGTACCGCCCTGCCCGATGTACGCCACGTCTTCCCCATAGTGCCGTTGCGACGCCGTGTTCAGTGCCGACGTGAGCCACGGCGCAACGTCGGGCGCATTCCAACCGGAGGCCGCACCGGCGTCCGGCTTGAACGTCACCCGGGCGTTGTAGGGCGGATCGAGTTCCAGCAGCGATTTGAGTTCGGCCACCGCCTGCGCGGCGTCGACGAGCGGCGGCAGACGCAGCGACAGCTTGAAGGCCGTGCGCGGACGCAGCACGTTGCCTGCATCCGACAGCGCCGGCAGTCCCGCCGCCCCGGTGACCGACAGCGACGGGCGCCACGTCGAATTGAGCAGCGCCTCCTTCGGATCGGTCGTGGTCGGCAATACCGACAGGCCGTCCTGACCGCACGCCCACGGCATCTTCTTCCAGACTTCGTCGCCAAGAATGCGCGCCGTCGCTTCCGCCTCCTTCAGGCGCTGCAACGGAATCGGCGTATGAAAGCCCTGCGGCAGCACGTTGCCGCTGCCCGCGTCTTCCAGACGTTCGAACAATTGACGCATGATGCGAAAACTCGACGGCGCAATTCCGCCATAGCCGCCCGAATGAATGCCTTCGTCGAGCACTTGCACTTCGAGACTGCCGGAGATCAGGCCGCGCAGCGATGTCGTGAGCCACAACTGATCGTAGTTGCCTGCGCCCGAATCCAGGCAGACGACCAGTCCGACACGGCCCAGTCGCTCACGCAGCGCGTCGACGTAAGGCAGCAGGTCGTAACTGCCCGACTCCTCGCACGTCTCGATGAGACCGACGCAGCGCGGGCGCGCCACGCCCTGAGCATCGAGGGCCGCGAGCGCCGTCACGCTGGCATAGATGGCGTAACCGTCGTCGGCCCCGCCCCGACCATAGAGCTTGCCGTCTTCAAACTTGGGCGTCCACGGGCCCAGGTCGCGACGCCATCCGTCAAACTCCGGTTGCTTGTCGAGGTGGCCGTAAAGCACGATGGTTTCGTCGCTGGCCGAGCGCGTGGCGGGGGCCTCGAAGAAGATAACCGGCGTGCGTCCGTCAAGACGAATCACTTCGAGCTTCAGCCCCTTCACCGGCTGGCGTTCGGCCCATTGCGCGGCGTCGCGCACGACGCGATCGATGTATCCATTGCGTGCCCAGTCGGCGTCGAAGCCCGGGCTCTTGGCCGGCACGGCGATGTAGTCGGTCAGCGCGTGCAGGATGTCTTCGTTCCATTTACGATCGACGAATTCGCGCAAGGCAGCGGTGTCGAGCGACGGCTGAGTCCGGGTGACGATGTCGTTCATGGGGGGCGTCCTTAGGGAGGGCTTGTTCGATGTGGCGGACCGGGCCGTGCAGATTGAAGGGGGCGCGAGGCGCCATCCGGAGCACTCGTCGGGAGCGGCAGCGGGCCGTATCCGTATCCGTATCCATATGGCGACATCATAGCCATTCCCGCGGGCGGTGGCGACCGACCTGAAGGCGCCCGTCGCGGCGACCGCCGTCACAGGTCGGCGGGTCGGTAGGTCGCTCGGGGCCGCAGCATGAACGCTTGCTCCCGCTGCTCGATCGCGTGAGCACACCACCCACTGGTTCGCGCCACCATCCATAACGCGGCAGCGCTGCCGCCGGGCATGCCCACCGACTGCGTCAATGCTACGAGGGCAAGCGCCAATCCGGGGGAAAGCTGAAGGCGTTCATGCGCATCGGCGAGCAGTCGGGACATCGCTTTGGCCCGGCCGACGTTGTGAGCGTGTTCAGCGGCCAATCCCAACAAGACCTGCGCGCGCGGATCTCCATTAGGGTAAAGCGGATGATTGAATCCGTACAGCGACTTTCCTTCGGTTCGGATCTGGTCAAGGTGATCGTCATGGGTCTCACCAGACAAGTGGGCGACCAATGTCCGTTCCACGACATGTGTGGCACCACCGACCGAAGTCCCCAGATGCGTGCAGATCGCCGCCGCGACGCTGTTGAAAAGCGGCGCAGACGTGGATGCTGCCGCGCGTGCGGCCAGTGTGGCAGGCGTGAGTTCGTGATCGGCGCAAATAATCAGCAAGGCATTGATCGCTTTGATCGCATTGCGCGTTGCTCTCGCGCCGCTGGCCCGCAATGCCCATGCGGCTATTCGCTCGTTCGGTCGACGGGGAACGTAGGCTCGCGCGTTCGATAGAAATCCAAGGCATCCGACAAGCGCATGGTAGACCCGTTGTACGCTGCCAAAATCTTCTTGCGTGCGTTGCGGCGCATCCGGTGTCTCATGCCCACACAGGGTGAGTACGCACATCGCCATCAAATTTCCAATGTCGTCGGGCGGTCCCAGTTCAGCATGCAGTTGTAGCAATGCGTGCAGGCGATCCGGAATCTCAAGCATTGGCCAGGGTTCCGCCGAGGGGTTCCACGCGCCCGTCACGAGGAGTTCGGCAACGGCCTCGAAGGGGCAGCCCTGCGTCGCCAATTCCAACGCGGCATGGTCGCGGTAGCGCGGACCGTGCTCGTCGATCCGCGTGATCGATGTGGCAACGATCGGTTCGCCCCAGTGCATCGACGTCGCTGCTGTCACGGCACGCGGCACTCGCCCGCGTCCGCGCACGACCATCGCGTCAACGTCAGCGCGGGCGTAGAGGTGTCGATGCGTCCCCGGGACCGGGATGCTCTGTATTTTTCCACGACTCACGTAGGAATAGAGCGTCTTTGCCGTCACGCCCAGCGCACTGAGGGTTTCGTCCCGAGACAAGTAGTCATGCCGATACTTCATGGTCGATTATCAGAATCAATCTTGAGGCAACAAGGGGGGGTCCCTAGAATATTCACACATCGGCCACACCGCGCAACGGCCGGCAGAATAGTCCCGAGCGGGGACGAACGTCAATCGAAGGAGACCATGACATGCCCCCTGCAACCACAGCCTCGGCGGACAACGTCGTCGATGCCGAAAAGCCTGTAACGTGGAACGTCAACGATATTCCATGGATCCCCCTGACCGGCCTGTTTATCAACAAGTCCGGTTACAAAGCCGTCACCGAGCCCGCGTACACGAATGATGCCTACAGCATCGAGCTGACCAGTGTCGGACCGGGAGGGGCATCGCCCACCCACGTCGAGCCGCACGCGCATTTGTTCTATGTGTTGTCCGGCGTAGGCGAAGTGACGGTGGGTGACGAAACGTCTCCCGTCTGCGCCGGGTCCGTCAGCCCGATCTCTGCCGGCGTTGCACACTCGTTCCGAAATCTGGGCGAATCCGCGTTGGAAATGCTGGTCATTTACCATCCGCCTCGCGTTCGCACAAAGCCACCGATGCCGACGCTAAGGACGACAGTGACAGCACTTCGGCAAGAGGCCACGGGCATCATCCGCGTTGAACTGCGACCGGCAGACGGCACCGCTTTTCCCGCGTTCACGCCCGGCGCACACGTTGACGTTCGACTGCCCAATGGCATCACCCGGAGCTATTCCCTGACCAACGCGCCCGACGAAACGCACCGATACGTGCTGGGCGTGCTTGAGGTTCCAGAAAGCCGAGGCGGATCGCGCTACCTGCATCACGAATTGGAAGTCGGCGCCGAACTGATCATCTCCAACCCGCGAAACAACTTCCGCCTCGCCGACTCAACCGAGCGCGCCGTGTTGATCGCCGGTGGCATCGGCATCACGCCCTTGTTGTGCATGGCGCGTCACTTGCGCGTGCAAGGCCGCGATGTGGTGCTCGCCTATTGCGCGCAGACCCGAAAACACGCTGCCTTTGTCGACGATATTCTCGCGCTCGGCATCCCGGTAACGTGGCATTTCGATGATGAACAAGGCGCGCAATTCGACCTCGAGCGATACATGGCATCCCAGCCACGCGACGCCCACTTTTACGCTTGCGGCCCCGGTGGTTTTCTGGGGGCCTTCGAACGGGCGTGTCACGACCTGGGGATCCAGAACGGTCACATCGAGCGCTTCTCGGGCGGCACGCCTGCGGCCGAGCCTCGGTCATCGTACGCCGTCACCCTGAATCGGTCGGGAAGAATACTGAGCGTTGAGCCTGGTACAACGCTGTTGCAGACGTTGCTGAGCGCAGGGGTCGAAGTCCCGTACAGTTGCCAGGAGGGCGTGTGCGGTACCTGCAAGACCACAGTGTTGGCTGGCGAGCCAGATCATCGGGACTCGGTGCTAACCGCAACGGAACGCGCGTCCAACACTGTGATGACAGTGTGCGTCTCCGGTTGTCGCACGCCATCACTGCGACTCGATCTGTAGCCGGCGACGGCGACCGGTGTTGCCTGCCCTGTCAAACGCCGCATGCGTCAACGTTGTTGGGTGAATCAAGACCGCAGCGGCACGCCGATCCATGGCGCGCCCGTCGCAACGCTCCCCGCGGCCCAGGTTCCCTATTCGGCGCTTCGGCGCCTTGGCGCAGACGAACACACGCGAACGCGGGACTCGCAGCCGAAGCGAGTCACACCAGCGTTCTTGTGCCCCTCTGGCGGCACGCGACCGTGACGACCATCAGAGCCAGCGCCAGGCAATGGCGACGGCGCCGATGGCAATGCCAACGGAGATGACGACGCCAAACCATGCCAGTTGCGCACGCCGCGCCCGACGACGGCTCGATTCCGAAGTGTCGTAAAAACGACCCAATCCGCCCGAGTACAACTTTTCCCAGCGAATTTCCATGGCGCACCTCACAAATCAATCAAACCGGCCCGCGTGATAATCTTTTTTCTTCTTTATCGAAAATTCTGAGACGCAAGACAATTCGGATAAATCCGGGCAAATCCGGAACCCAGGACTACCCAAAATTCCGACACAGCGCCGTCGGTTCAAGATCGCACTATTCTTTCGATAACGCAATAGCGTGAACCCGCAGAATGCTGCGCCGGCGCCACGAGAGACCACGTCATCGACGATGGATATCAACGTGCTTAACGCGTTTTATCGCAGGCGGCTTCAAATCTTTAAGGGAAATGGCAGCGATTTGCCGCAATTCAGACGTGCCAGCCTTTCCGAAACGCCGTGCTCATGTAACAAAACGTTTCAAAACATCGCGGGTGTGCCGTTGCATCGGGTGATTGAAGCGGCGCGGCGAACGTGCCGAAACCTCCGTAGCATAAGCTCGGGAGGTGGCATAGGCTTGGAAGTCGTGGAAAAGCGTTAGCCGAAGCAACGCGGCGCGGCCGTCCGCCGGAGGCGGTGCCGCGCACGAAAAGGAAGATGGGTGACTTTAGCGTCCCAGGAAGGCCGCACCGACCGACAAGAGCACGAATCCGCCGACGCTACAGGCGATCGCGATTGTCAAAAGGCGTTGAAAGAGCTGCTCGCGCTCGCTCGCGCTGCGATGGGAACGGGGTGCATCGTGATGAATCGTTCCCCAACCACTCGAATACACTTTTTTCCAACGGATGTGCATAAGTTACCTCGCGTTGTTTAGTGTTCTTAGCCTTGCCCGCCATCGATTCACACTGTCGGAATCGACGAGACGCAGGGCTAGTATGCGCTTCGCCGAGCCGCCGTAAACCCCCCATCCGTGCTGCGTCGCCGCAAGCCAACGGCTTGATTTCGATGGATTCCGAGACGAGAGCAAGTGAGGTTGAAGACCGCTCCTCCGACGCAACTCGAGATTCATGAGATGACGTGTCAATGCGACACAATGTCGCAGGTGCGACAAGTTGTCGCGCAACCCGCATGGATCTTGGAATTATGGATTTCAACCGGTGCGACGGGGCCAGTCATGTCGCAGGTGTGACAGCGGTGGCCGGCCGGACGACCCGGGTGTTCGAAGCAGCGTAGGCGTGTCCGGTGCGCGGTATCGTGCAGCGCAACATCGATTATTCGAATAAGCGACAAAGCTGGGGTAAATCCGGGGGAAGGAAATGCGCCCCCCTCCCCGCCAGGGTCACGATTCGAACGGATTTTTCACCTGCCGCGCCGTCGTGCCGCCCGGCGCGCCCGCCTGGGCCGGCAGATCGGCGCGGGAGAGCGTCGCGACCACGGCGTCGAGCACCGCCTTGAGCGTCTGCGCCTGACGCAGCCCTTCGGCATCACGGCGAATCTCAAGATTGCCGAAGAGCGCGACGTGGTCCGTATGGTTTTCGACGTTCAGCTCACCCAGCGTGAGCGCGTCGGCATCATTGGCGAACGGGACGAACGCGTCATTGGCAGAAGACGACGTGGACATTCGGGACTCCTGAATCGAGGGATAGTCAGTCAGTTGAGATCGGCCGACGGGGTGGCCATCCTCAGTGGCGGTGCAAGGACAACGCCCGTGGCGATCGGCGTCGTGCTTAGCGAATGATCGTACGCAAGAAATCGAGCACCGTCTGCACCTCCCGATACGACGGCACGCTCGGATCACGCTTGCGCTTGCCGCCCGCCGCCTTGGGCGCGGGCAGGCGCATAGCCGTGCGCTTGACGTCCGACGGCATGCCCGGGAAGAAGTCGATGCCGGCGAGCGTCTCGAGTTCCGCCACGCTCACCACCGAATAATCGCTCGTGGCCTCGTTCGCCACCAGGTAGGCACCGGCCTGTTTGCGCTTCGGGTCGTAGACGACCTTGTAGAGCTGCGTGGGCACCATCACCCGATCGCCGACCTGCGTGATCGACTTGCCCTTGAACAGCGGGCCCGTAATGACGAACAACTCGCCCCGATCCTGCGCAAGCTTACGCACGCTCGACTCGATGCCCGCCCACAAATATCGATTGTTCTCACTGTTCTGCGGCACCATGTTCGACAGCGAAAAGCTTTCCGACTGCGCTTGCGCATCCGGCATGTCGGCCGAGGGCGCCATGTGCCCCCGGTCGTATCCCGAACGCACGTAATCGCGAAGCTCGGCCCGCTCATCGGCGGGAAGGCGAGATTCGGCATGGAAATTGTTGACGCGCGAGATCTGGCGCGCGTCACGCAAGCCCGCTGCGCTCAGGTGCTCGGCCGACCAGAGCGGGGTACGTGTCACCCCCGAATGCATGACACCGAACGCGCTGAAGCACACTTCGCGCACGTCGCGCTTCATGGCGGACAGGGTAATGTCGGGCGCGGTAGCGGCCCAGTAATGATCCCCGCAGGCCGAAGCGGCGGCGATTGCATGGCCCGACAAAGTCATGACGGACGTCACGACCCCGACTCGGGTAAGGGGGGCCAGAGAGGCGGCCAACTGCCCGGCCATCGCGCGCAAGCGGCTCGCGCGCACCGTGGTGACCGTCCATCGAGACTGCTTCATCGCACTGCTTACGGTAAGACGTGAGGGGGTGCGATTGTAGCGGATGAACCGCTATTCGGGGACGACACTGCTCACACCGTAAGCGGCGCATTGCAGGGTCTGGGCGGGACCGAGGTTGTCGCACTCGTCGGCGTGCGCACTCGGCAGCCACGCCTGCGCCAGGAACAGCACGCAGAGCACCAGCGCGAGCACGAGGAGCAGCGTCTTCATTGCGGCATCCGAGTTGGGATGCCGCATTGTATGCGGGGACGCCCCCACACAACCGGTCCGGCGCGCCCGAGAATTGTTTCGTATCGTTACCGCGCCGCGGGCTGGACGTTCGCCGCCATCACCCCCCGGACACCTCGCCTCGCAGCGCAACGAGCGCGGCCAACGGCTCGCTCAATGCGCCTTCGGCGCGCAGGCCGTCCACCACGCCAACACGATCGGGCATCGCGCGATTCTGCGACATCTTGAATTTGCCTTCGATGCGGCGAATCGGAATTTCCACGCCGACGATAGCGCGCAGCATGCCGTCGATGTAATCGGCCGGCGCCTCTTCCACCGCCCACGGCGCGGCACGCCGCTGCTCCTGCGACTGCGTGAGATCGCCGACGAGACGGCGCAACCACGAGGTATCGTCGATCACACGAGGTTGGCCCCACACATGCACCGCGGCGTAGTTCCAGGTCGGCACGACTTTGCCGTGCTCCGCCTTGGCGGCATACCACGAGGGGGTGATGTACCCTTGCGGGCCGGTAAATGCCACGAGGCAATCGTCGACACCGCGCAGCGCCGCAGCATGCGGATTGGCCCGCGCCAGATGCCCACGCAAGAGGCCGAACTCGCCTTCCTCCGGATACATTAGAAACGGAATCGAATCGGCGATCAGCCCCTGCGAACCGGCGCTGACGAGCAGGCCAAGCGGATGGGTGCGAATGAGGTCGTGCAGGATTTCAGGGCGATCCTCGGCAAAGGCGACGGGCTGGTACATCGACGACTCCGGACAAAAGCAGCGGGAAGGGAATGACGCCGAGCCTACGCCCTTCCATGGCCCTTGGCAAAGACCCAAAACCGATCATTTTCTTGGTGCCACAATACGGTCAGAGCGGCGCGGCGGCGGGGGCGAGTGCCTCGGGCACCCCGACGCTGGCATCGACGCCCGCGTTCTCCTTGAGCAGGAAGACCAGATGATGTCCGGCGAGCAGCTCGATGCGACGATCGCGTGCGAACTCTTCCACCCCATCGTCGAACGCCCCCGTGGTAATCAACATGCCACGGGCGGCGCCAATCTTCTGCATCTCGGCGAGCATGGTGCGCGCGGCGGCGATCTCCAGACGTGCGCCGTGGTGCATGTCGCGATAGACGTGCACGACAACGTCGCCCCCGAAAATCGGATGCGGATCCCACGCACGGCAGGTCAGCATGCCCGCCTGCTCGCCGGGCAGCAGCGGCGGCCCTTCGAAACCGTGCGAGCGCAGCAGGTGGAACATCACCTGCGTGAAGTCCTTGTCGGTGAGTGTCATCAGATTGAAGCGGCGGTCGACGGCGACGTCGGCGTCCGTGACGACCTTCGTCATGTCAACGCCGGCCACCGGCGCGACCGCCTCCAGCGCCTCGGGGCACGCTGATACGCGCGCCCCCAGCGCCGCCAAATGTTCCGCCGGATCGCCCTCGGCCAAGGTGAGCGCCGCGAAGTCGGCGCGCGCCACATGGACGCTCGCCAGACACACGCGGGTATCGCCATCGCTGGCGTACGCATTGAAGACGATGGCGTTCACCTGACGCAGCGGATCCGCCGAGAACAGCTCGTGCAGCGAGCGGAGCACGAGCTGGCGCAACGCGTTGGCATACACCTTCGCGCGGACCGCATCGCTTGCCGGCACGCCCTCCACGCGCCCCTGCGCGGCATGGTAGTGATAGTCGAACGCGACGGGCACAGCGGCGTCGAGCGTCGGCACGTCATAGCCGATGGCGAGCAGCTTGTGATTCTCGACGTAGTGCGCCGCGAGCGTCTGCGTGAACGCTTCGGGATACGGACTGCGGCTGAGCACGATGCGCGCATAGCCCGTGATGGCCGCCGCTTCGCCGCGCAACAGTGCCCCTTCGAAATCGGCCACCGCCGCGTTGTGACGTGCACTCTCGGCCCGTGCAGCTTCCGTGGCCTTTTGCTGCGCGATCTGGAGAATCATCGAACCCTGCGCTCGGCGAACCTTCGATGCCTCGTGCTCGCGTTCCGCATGCACGAACTCGCCACGCGCCTTGGCGACGGCTTGCTCGTAACGCCCCGACGCGCCCGGCATGGCCAGCGCGAGCCGGCCCGGCTTCTCGGGCGCGAAGGCTTCCCACTCGGGCTTGGGCAAAATCTTCGGGAGATGCCGGGTATCGAGCACCGGCGGCGTGGTGCTTGCGCGCAGGTCGGCCGGCGCAATGCGCAGATCGCGCGCGAGACCGTCGGCGAGCAATCGCTCCAGCCGCGCGACCTCCAGTTTGGCCTGAGCGCCCTGCGCGGCCGCTTCGGCTTGTCGCCACGCCACTTGCGTGCGCTCACGCGCAGCGGCGTCGGCGACCGGCGCCGCTTCCATGGCGCGCAATGCCTGATCCACGGCGCGGACTTCCGCCAGCGAGCGCGCCAGCGTTTGCGCATGCTGCTGCTCGCGCACGTGCGCGGCGCGCCAAAACTCACGCGCCAGACGATCAATGATGCTCTCGAATCCCCGGTTCACTACTGCCCCCGCAAGCGATATTGGTTTTGTTTTGTCAAGCCCACTACAACATCCACGACGATCGGAACGACGCCACTCGGTCCGCGCCACGCCGGAAGCGGAAATGCTCACGCAGCGTCGTCGTCGCCGTGGTGAACGCCGCCCCGTGCGCGTTTCGGCAGGTGCCACAGGAACGATGGGCAAAGGGGCCGGAAAACGGGGCCGCTTCATAGGCGTCCGCGCCGCACAGACAACGGCCTTTCATCACGCCCTCCCCCTGAAAACCGCCCGCTGTGCCTTGTGACATCAGGCTGGCACACGACTTTTACGTAGGGGACGATTGTAGGACGATGGCCGCTCGCCAAGCAAAGAATCTTTCGTTTCCTTGCCGGGCGAGCATCTCATGCGCGCAACACGGGTGCCCTGATCGTCATCAAATCGCAATGACGGCACAGACCGGCACATACGCCCCCCGTCCGGGGAAAACGTTGCCCCATTGTCATCAATGACGGTTACCATGGCGCGGTTTCGCCGACGGTCGATTCCGCCGGGGTCCACTCGGATCCGGTTCCATTTTTCTACCGACATCGCGTCATGAACGAGCTAGCGCCCGCCTCCGCCGCCCCTGCCGTCGCCTCGCTTTGCCTGCGTACCGCTTGGCTGAGCGCGTTCGCGTGCTTGTTGCTGGCACTGTTCGCCATCCCGTGGATCGACCGTCCGGTGGTGGACTTCGCGCACGTGCATACTCAAGGTACGCGGTGGATTCAGCACATAGCGGAGTTGCCCTCGCCGCTGTTTGTGCTGGCCTGGCCGACGTTTGGGATCGTTGGCGCCGCGCTCGTCTGGCGACACCGCCTCCCGGCGTGGGCGACGACGCTGTGGCTTGCGGCGGGTGCCGTAGGCGTTGGCAGCGTGCTCAAGCAAGGCCTGAAGTTCGCTTTCGGGCGGACGTGGCCGGCCACGTGGGTTCATGACAATCTGTCTTATCTGCGCGACGGCGTGTTCCAATTCCGGTGGTTCGGCGGCGATGGTGCCGCGTATGCGTCGTTCCCCTCGGGGCATCTCACCGTCATGCTGGCGTTCGCCACCGTGCTCGCGCTGCGACACCCTGCGCTGCGCTGGCCGTGCGCCGTTGCCGTTGTGCTGACGGCCTTCGGCCAGCTCGCCGCCGCTTATCACTGGACGAGCGATGCGCTCGCAGGGGCCGCGCTCGGCATCGCAGTGGGCACGATGTTTGTCGAGGCTTGGCAACGCTGGACCACTCGGCACGGGGTTGCGGTGTAGATGGATTGGCGGGCATGCCGTAGCGGCGCACCGCACGATTGCACTACACTTGAACCTGCTGCGCGCATCGCTCCCCATTGGAGAACGAGCGCGCTGTCTGCGCCGCCTCTTGCCCCTCAGTTTCGACGGAGCCTGTGATGACGACGTCCCTGATTCTCAATGTGATTGGCCCGGATCGTCCGGGTCTGGTCAACGCGATCGCCGATCGCGCGAGCACCGCCGGCGCCAACTGGCTGGAGAGCCGTCTGGCCAATCTGGCCGGCCAGTTCGCCGGCATCATCCACCTGCAAGTCCCCGACGAACACGCCGACGCGCTCACGCAAGCCCTGCAGGCGATGGAAACCCAGGGCCTGCGCATCGCCGTCACGCGCGCCCAGAGCGCCGCCGCCGACCCGGCCGCACGCGCGCTTCAGCTCGATCTCGTCGGGCAGGATCATCCGGGGATCGTCAGGGAAATCTCACACGTGCTCTTCTCGCGCGGCATCAGCATCGATGAACTCGCCACGGAATGCGTCGAAGGATCGATGTCGGGCGGCACGCTGTTTCGCGCGACTGCCCGCCTGCACGTTCCCGCGAGCGTCAGCACGGAATCGCTGCGCGAGACGCTCGAAAGTCTGGCCGACGACCTGATGGTCGATGTCGAACTCGATTCGCCTTCCGGTGCGTGAGCGCGCACCGATGAAGCGGGTCTTCCTGTTCTTCCTCGGGGCGGCCGTCGTCGTCGCCCTGCTCTCGCTGCTGCCCCTGCCGTTCGAGCGCCAGACCCACATCGTGAGCACGGTCACGGTGCAGGCGCCGCCGCAGGCCGTCTACGACTACGTGACCACGCCGGCCAATTGGCCGAAATGGCATCCGGCGTCGCTCGCCGTGCAGGGCGCGACCGATCACTCGCTCGTCGTGGGGGAAAAAGTCGCCGAAGAGTTTCGCCTCGCGGGACGTCACGGCATCATTCACTGGAAGGTCGTCGAGGCGAAGCCGCCGCTCGAATGGCGCCTCGAGGGCGAGATGAACCGACGTCCGTCGGGAGAAGTCCGCTACACGCTCACGCCCGACGGCACGGGTACGCGCTTCGAGCGCGACGTCGTCTATCGCACGCCGAATCTTCTGTTATTGATGCTCGATCCGATCTTCATCGGCCCGCGCATGCGCGCGGAGTCGGCGCAGGGCGCGAAGCAACTCGAACAAATCTTCGCGACCGCGACGGCCGACACCCCCGCGCCGGCGTCGATGTCGTCGGTCGCCACAAGTTCCGCGCAGGCCCACTAGCGGTAGGTGTCGTGATGGCTCGGGGTGGCGTCGTGGTGTCGTAGCGTGCCAGTGGCGTGGTGGCGCGGCGCCGAGGCGTCTCGGTGTCGCCTCGCAGCGCCCAGCCTACTCGTTGAACGTGGCCGCCATCGCCTCGGCCGCCGCCTGAAGTTCCGGCAGAAACGTCATGAGCGCGTCAAGCGTGCGGCGCTGCGCGCTCGCCTGCACCGCGATGGCCGCGCACGCGCGATTGCGGTCGAGCATCACGGGCACGGCCACGGCGATCATGCCCGGCACATGCTCTTCGTTGTTGGTGCCGACCCGGCGCTTGCGCGTCTCGCTCAACTCCTCGCGCAAGTCCTCGAGATCGGTGATGGTGTTCTCCGCACGCGGTCGCAGCGGCAGATGCGCGATCAACTTCTCGCGGCGCGCGCGAGGCAGGAACGCCAGCAGCAGCTTGCCGCTCGCCGTGCAATGCAACGGCACACGCGAGCCCGGCGCGAGCTTGAGCTGACGCGACCAATCCGTCTCGACTCGGTCGAGGTAGACCAGGTCGTCGCCCGAGAGCATCGACAGATTGCACGTCTCACCCAGCTTGTCGACCAGTTGCTGAAGAATCGCATGGCGCGCAGCCGCAGGGCCGACGTGCATCAACGCATTGACGGCCATCGCGCGCACCCGCGACGACGGCTCGTAATGCCGACTGCCGGCTTCGCGCGACACGAGAAACGCCGCTTCGAGCTGCTTGAGAATGCGATGCACCGTCTGCTTGGGCAGACCGATGGCGGCGACAATTTCCGCCAAGGTCATTGGCGTGCCTGACGCACTGAGAATTTCGAGAATGCGAAATGCGCGGACGGCCGCGGCGTTCGACTGATTGCTCATGTCGGTACTGGGGTCTCGGGGTCGAGTTGTGTTCTGAATCGTTATCGCTCGCGGCGGTCTCCCTGCTGCTCAACGTCGACACGCCACCGCCCCAGCCCGCTCCCAAGCTGCCACGCCGCCATGCCGTCGCACCGCGACGTCCCGTTTTCCGCATTCTAGTGCCAATCGGCCTTCGTTGACGATTGGAGACAAACCCGGAGATATGCCAAATACCGGATATCGACTGCCGACTGCCGACCGCCCACCGACGGCAGGCGACGACCCAGCCTGCCGCCGGTCGTCCACCGTCGCCCCGCTCGCTACCGGCATGCCAGGGTCGCGACCGCGGCGGCGACCCCCGACGGTGCCGCTCAGGCCTTGCCCGACAACACGCGCAACCGATGAATCAGGCTCGAGGTGTCCCAGCGCGAACCGCCGAGCGACTGCACATCCCCATAGAACTGGTCGACGAGCGCCGTGACCGGCAGCGACACGCCGTTGCGCTGTGCTTCGGCCAGGCAGAGACCCAGATCCTTGCGCATCCAGTCTACCGCGAAGCCGAAATCGAACTTGCCGTCGATCATCGTCTGCCCGCGATTGTCCATTTGCCAGCTCGCTGCCGCCCCTTTGCTGATGACGTCGAGCACGAGCGGCATGTCCAGACCGGCACGCTGGCCGAAGTGGATCGCTTCCGACAGTCCCTGCACGAGACCGGCGATGCAGATCTGATTGACCATCTTGGCCACCTGCCCCGCGCCGGCCTCGCCCACGCGCGTGACGGCTCGGCCGTAGGCGCCCAGCGTCGGGGCCACCCGGTCGAACGCCGGCGCGTCGCCGCCGCACATGATCGTCAGCACGCCGTTCCTGGCACCGGCTTCGCCACCCGAGACGGGGGCGTCGACGAAGTGCAGCCCCTTCGCGCGCGCGGCGGCGTAGAGTTCGCGTGCCACGTCGGCCGAGGCCGTTGTGTGGTCGACGAAGACGGCGTTCGCCTTCATGCCGGCGAAGGCGCCGTGCTCACCGAGCACGATACTGCGCAGGTCGTCGTCATTGCCGACGCAGGCGGCCACGATATCGGCGTCGCGCGCTGCCTCGGCCGGCGTGGCGGCGGCCGCACCGCCATACTCGTTGGCCCATTGCTGCGCCTTGGCGGCCGTGCGGTTATAGACCGTGACCTGATGACCGGCACGTTGCAGATGACCGGCCATGGGATAACCCATCACGCCCAGGCCGAGAAACGCGACACGGACAGACGTTGCTTGCGATGAAGGGGAAGTCAATTCGAGGGCCTCGCAGGTTGATTCGCTATGAGGGAACCCAGGGGCGCACGAAGCAGGGGGCACCCGCGGGGTCCTGTCTGAAATTCAGGGGGCTTGCGAGCCACCATTATAAAGATGGGCAGCCCTCGGGCGCCAGCGCAATCCCCCGCCACACGGGGGATCCGCGCAAATTGGCCCCAGTTTGGTGCGCCGCGGGGCTTTCAGTAATTCCCCGTAAACATGAGGCCATCGTTACCGTTTGAAAAATTGTGTTTCCGTGACTGGCGTTGGTCTCAGGTTCCGCTACAATGCGCGGCATGGCTGATTTTGATACCTGTTGGTCAATTCGCGTTTACTACGAGGACACGGACGCCGGAGGCGTCGTCTTCTATGCCAACTATCTGAAATTCTTTGAACGGGCCCGAACCGAGTGGCTTCGTTCGCTCGGCATCGAGCAGCTCGCGCTGGCCCGCGAAACCGGCATGATTTTCATTGTGCGTGCAACCGCACTCGACTATCTGGCCCCCGCCCGGCTGGACGATCTCCTCACCATCAAAAGCCGCATCGAGCGCGTTGGCGGCGCCTCTGTCGATTTTCACCAGGAAGCCTGGCGAGACGCGCCGGACGGCAGCAGCGAACTGTTGGTGCGCGGCAGCATCAAAATCGGCTGTGTGGCGGCCAACACGCTGCGCCCAGGCAAGATTCCCGCGAACGTGCGCCTCGCCATGCTGTCGGCCGCCGCAGCGGGTGAGCCGCCCCGTTCGGCAGCCGCCTGAAGCCAACAACAAGAATTCCGGTCAGTCAATAACCACACCATGCCCGATCAAGACCTTTCCATTATTTCGCTGGTCCTGCATGCCAGCGTGCTCGCTCAGGCCGTCATGGGCCTGCTGCTGGTGCTCTCGCTGCTCTCGTGGACCCACATCTTCCGCAAGATCTTCGCGATTCGCCGCGCCCGCACCCAGACCGAGCGCTTCGAACGCGATTTCTGGTCGGGTGGCGACCTTCAGGCGCTCTATCAAAGCGCGCTGAACAACCGTCATCAGACGGGGGCGCTCGAACGCATCTTCGAATCGGGTATGCGCGAGTACATCAAGGCGAGCGAGAAGGGTCTGCACGATCCGAGCGCCATTCTGGACGGCGCGCGTCGTGCGATGCGCGCTTGCTATCAACGCGAAATGGACTCGCTCGAAGCCAATCTGCCGTTCCTCGCATCGGTCGGCTCGGTGAGCCCGTACATCGGTCTGTTCGGCACGGTGTGGGGTATCATGAACGCTTTCCGCGGCCTGTCGAACGTGCAACAAGCCACGCTCGCCAATGTAGCGCCCGGTATCGCGGAAGCACTGGTGGCGACGGCCATCGGTCTATTCGCCGCAATCCCTGCCGTGGTCGCCTACAACCGCTTCGCCAACGACATCGACCGACTGTCGATCCGCTTCGAAAGTTTCGTCGAAGAATTCTCCAACATCCTGCAACGGCAGATTCACTAAGCACTCCGGGAGCGCCGAGACATGGCAGGTTCTATGCGCAACGCTCGCCGCGGCCGTCGCGCCATGGCGGATATCAACGTCGTACCGTACATCGACGTGATGTTGGTGCTGCTCGTCATTTTCATGGTGGCCGCGCCGCTGGTCGCGCCGTCGATCGTCAACCTGCCGAGCGTCGCCAACGCGAGCCCGCAGCAGCAGACGCCGCCCGTGGTCGTCAACATCGAAGCCGACAACCGGATGCTGGTGCGCTACAAGGACGGCGAGAACACCATCGAGCAGCGCATGGGCGCCGCCGATCTGACGGGGTTCCTGCAAGGACGCCAGGCCGCAAACCCGGATCAACCGGTCGTCATCGCCGCCGACAAGTCGGTGCGCTATGAAATCGTCATGAACGTGATGTCCGATCTCAAGGCCCAGGGCGTCAAGCGCGTGGGCCTGCTCGTCAAGCAGAAATGAGCCGCACCGCAGCCCGCACCGACCGTGCCAATCGCCCTATCGGCCCGCGCAACGATGAGCGGGGCACGGGTCGGGCATTTCTCCTCGCGCTGTTCATGCACGCGCTGCTGTTCGCGCTGCTCTTCTATGGCATGCGCTGGCAGAACAGTTCGCCGGCCGGGTCAGAGGCCGAGCTTTGGACACCGTCCGAAGTCGCGGAGCCGACGCCGCCCACGGTGACGCCACCGCCAACGCCCGCGCCGCCCGCCGTGGCCGCGCCGACGCCGCCGGTTGAAGACGCCGACATCGCCCTCCAGCAAAAGAAGCGCAAGCAGGAGCAGCAGGCCGCCGAGCAGGCACGCCTGCTCGAAGCGCAGCAGGAGAAGGCACGTCAGGAAGCGCTCAAGCAGAAGCAACTTGCCGAGCAGCAGGCAGCAGCCGACATCGCTCGCAAGAAGGCGGCGGAGGAAGCCGCCCGTCAGCAGAAGCTGGCCGACCAGAAGAAGGCCGACGAGTTGAAGCATCAGAAGGATGAAGCGGCGAAGAAGGCCGAAGCGCTCAAGCAGCAGCAACTCGTCGATGCACAGAAGAAGGCGGACGCCGAGAAGAAGGCCCAACAAGACAAGGCGGCCAAGGCCAAGGCCGCGCAGGAAGCGGCGGCACAAAAAGCAGCCGACGCCGCACGCGCGCAGCGTCTGGCGGCGTTGCGCGGGATGGCCGGAGGCACGGCCGGCGCGACCGGCAACGGTCTGGGCTCGCAGGCCGGCGGTACGGGCTCGGGCGCAGGCGGCACAGCGTCGGCGGGCTATGCCGATCGCGTGCGCGCGAAGGTCAAGCCGAACATTGCTTATGGCGGCGACACCACGGGCAATCCCACGGCCGTCGTCTCGGTACGTCTGGCGCCGGATGGCAGCGTGCTGTCCATGCAGCTGGTCAAATCGAGCGGCAATCCCGCCTGGGACGCCGCCGTGCAGTCCGCTATCACCAAGTCCGATCCATTGCCACGCGACACCAATGGCAAAGCCCCCCCGAGCGTCAACCTTCGCTTCAGCCCAAAAGGCTGAGAGTGTTGTCAAACGGGAACGATAACCGAGCGACGTGAGTCCATTTTCATCCGAGTGTGGTAAAAATGGCGCTTGCACCGCGTAACTGACCAATCGAACGCATGCGAATTTCCAGTCAATATGCATGGCGTGCGCTGGTGGCCACCTGGCTCACCGCAGCGTGCACGATCGCCCATGCGCAGACGCCGCTGACCGTTGACATTACGGGCGTCGGCACCAACCGTTACCCGATCGCCGTGTCCAATTTCAAGGGCGCCGCGCCGACGGACATCGTGTCCGTCGTCAAGGCCGACCTGAGCAACAGCGGGCGCTTCAATCAGATCGATACGGGCGGCGCCGCCGTCGGCGTGGACGATTCGGTCGATCTCGGCACGTGGCGCGCCAAGGGGGCGAATGCCTTCGTCTCGGGCACGATCGTCCCCGCGGGCAACGGCAACTTCCAGGTCAGCTTCCGTTTATACGATGCCGTGAACGGACAACCGCTCGGCGGTCTGGCCCTCACCTCGTCGGCCGCGAACTTGCGTCTGACGGCGCACAAGATCGCCGACTACATTTACCAGAAGCTGCTGGGCGACCGCGGCGTGTTTGCCACGCGTCTGTCCTACGTGTTGCACAGCGGCAACCACTACCAGTTGCAGATTTCGGATTCCGACGGCCAGGATGCGCGCGTTGCGCTCAACAGCCGCGAGCCGATCATCTCACCGGCCTGGTCGCCGGATGGCACGAAGGTCGCCTACGTCTCGTTCGAGAAGCGCAAGCCCGTCGTGTACATCCACGATCTCCCGACCGGCCGTCGTGCCGTGTTGGCCAACGAGAAGGGCAACAACTCGGCGCCCGCGTGGTCGCCGGACGGCAGCAAGCTTGCCGTGGCCCTTTCGCGCGACGGCAACACCCAGATCTATCAGGTCAACGCCAATGGCGGTGGCCTCAAGCGTCTGTCGCGCAGCGGCGCGATCGACACCGAACCGCAGTATTCCCCGGACGGCAAATGGATCTACTTCACGAGCGATCGTGGCGGTGGTCCGCAAATCTACAAAATGCCGGCCGGTGGCGAAGGGGCAGGTGCTGCGCAGCGCGTGACCTTCAAGGGGAGTTACAACGTCAGCCCGCGAATCAGTCCCGACGGCAAGTTGCTCGCGTTCATTGCGCGACAAGGCGGCGGATTCAAACTGTGCGTGCAGGATATGAGTACTGGCGATGTTACGGCTCTGACCGACACCAGCCACGACGAGTCACCGAGTTTTGCCGCAAACGGCAAGTACATTCTTTATGCAACGCAGTCGGGGGGCCGCAAGGTTCTCGCGGCAGTCTCGGTGGACGGGCAAACCCGGCAGATTCTTCAGGTTCGGGGAGGGGAAGTTCGCGAACCCTCCTGGGGCCCTTTCATGCAATAACATCAACAGCAACATCAATCGGAGGCTCAAATGAGTTCCCTGCTTCGTAATATCCTCGCCATCTCTTCGCTGGCCGCTCTGGCCGCTTGCTCGTCGGGCGTGAAGCTCGACGACCAGGCTAACGCCAACAAGGGTCAAGCCACGGACGCCCGTGCTGTTGCCCCCGTCGACGCCTCGGCTGACGAACTGAACAACCCGAACGGCCCGCTCGCCAAGCGCAGCGTGTACTTCGGCTTCGACCAGTACAGCGTCGATGCTCAGTACACCCCGATGCTCCAGGCGCATGCTGCGTTCCTGAACAAGTACTCGCAGCGCCACGTGCTGGTGCAGGGCAATACCGACCCGCGCGGCACGAGCGAGTACAACCTGGCACTGGGCCAGAAGCGTGCCGAATCGGTGGTGAAGGCGATGTCGGCACTGGGCGCCAACACCAACCAGATGGAAGCCGTTTCGCTGGGCAAGGAAAAGGCAACGGGTACGGACGAGGCCAGCTGGGCTCAGGACCGTCGCGCCGATCTGGCTTATTGATTGAATCGTCATGACGTCTCGTTTGCTTAAAAACATGATCTGCGCGGTGACGCTCGGCACTGCGGTGCTGAGTCCGCTGGCGCATGCCGGATTGTTCGATGACGACGAGGCGCGCAAAGCGATCCTCGATATCCGCAGCCGTCTGGATTCGGACAAGCAGCGGATCGAGGGGCTCACGCGCAACGTGCTGGATTTGAACAATCAGATTCAGCAGTTGCAACGTGATCTGGCCGACCAGCGCGGTCAGAACGAAGATCTGAAAAACCAGCTTGCGAACCTGCAACAGAGTCAAAAGGATTTCTACAACGACCTCGACGGTCGATTGAAGAAATTCGAACCGCAGCAGATGACCGTCGGCGGCGTGACAGGCACCGTCCAACCGGGCGAGAAAGATGTCTTTGACGCCGCGCTGACGAAATTCCGCAATGGTGACTATAAGGGTGCGCAAACGGCATTCCGAACCTTCTCGGCCAAGTATCCCGACAGCCCGTATCAACCCGAAGCTCAGTTCTGGCTTGGCAATGCGCAGTACGCCAACAAGGATCTGAAGGGGTCGACCGCGACGCTGCAGGGGATCGTGACGAAGTACCCGACGAGCCCGAAGGCTGCCGAGGCAATGCTGGCAATCGCCAGTAACCAGGCGGAATCCGGGCAGATTGCGTCAGCGAAGAAAACGTTGCACGATTTGGTGGCCAAGTACCCGGACAGCGAATCGGCGGCCGAGGCCAAGAAACGTGTGGCCAAGCTGAAGTAAGACGTCTCGCGGGAGACTGCGCGAACCAGCCTGCCGTGTGAGGTCACTCGTCAAACGCATAACGCCGCCTTTGGGCGGCGTTGTCGTTTCCAGCGCATGCCGGATCACCGTCGTTGCCGTCATCGTCAACGCTGCCGCGACCGCCAGGCGCTCCCATCCTTCCGGGCTTTGCGGATGCCGACCGCGACCTCAAGTAGAATACGGGCTTTGCAAGCGTTCGAAGCGCGGCGTCTCAGGGGATGTGTGCGGGTCCGATTGGGTCTGCAGGGCATGACGACCGCACCCGCGATGTGATCGCGCGCAGACTGCGCGCGGCACGTCTGATAATTACCATGCCGGCTACGCCCCGTGGCTCGCGACAACGAATCGAACGGCCGGGCACGGCCGCCATCGCCTTCTCGCCTAATGACCGACGTCGATCTCACCGCCCTCTCCCACACCGTCGTGTGGTTCACCTTTGCGCTGGCCTTCGTGTTTGGCGCTGTGCTGCAGCGCACGCATTTCTGCACGATGGGCGCGCTCTCCGACATCGTGAACATCGGCGATTGGAACCGCATGCGGATGTGGTTGCTCGCCATCGGTGTCGCGACCATCGGCACGGGGGCGCTGGCGTCGCAAGGTGTCATCGATCCTATCAAGGCGATTTACACGACGCCGCGCTTTACCTGGCTGTCGTATCTCGTTGGCGGCTGGCTGTTCGGTTTCGGCATGGTGCTGGCGTCCGGTTGCGGCAGCAAGACATTGGTGCGCATCGGCGGTGGGAATCTGAAGTCGCTGCTGGTTTTCGTGATGATCGGTCTGTCGGGCTACATGACGCTCAAGGGCTTGTTCGCGGTATTGCGCGTGACGGCCATCGATAGCGTGCAAACCACGTTTGCGACATCGCAGGATCTGCCGACATTGCTGGGCGGCTGGTTCGGTGGCGACGTACACCGCGCACAGCTCATTCTCGGGTTGGCGATTGGCGGGGCGTTCGTGATCGCGGCGCTCGCGCGACGCGAATTCTGGACGTTCGATAATCTGCTGGGCGGCCTCGTCGTGGGCGCGATCATCGTGGCGTTGTGGTACGTCTCGGGCAAGTTAGGGTACGTGGCGGAGAATCCGAATACGTTGGAGGAGAGTTTCGTTGCCACGAATTCCGGGAAGATGGAAGCGTTGTCGTTCGTCTCGCCGCTCGCGTACACGATGTATTGGCTGATGATGTGGAGCGACACGAGCAACGTCATCACGTTGGGCATTTCGAGTGTGTTGGGTGTGATTGCCGGGTCGTTCGTCTATGCACTGGTGTCGCGCAATTTCCGTTGGGAAGGTTTTCAGGGCACGGAAGACACGGCAAACCACATGGTGGGTGGCGTACTGATGGGCTTCGGCGGCGTGACGGCCTTGGGCTGCACGGTCGGTCAGGGGTTGTCGGGCGTATCGACGCTGGCGCTGGGGTCGTTCCTCGCGACGGCGGCGATTCTCGTGGGCGGCGTCTGCGCGTTCAAGTACCAGATGTGGCGCATTGAGCGCAGCGTTTGAGCACAAGCCGCGCACAACCGCTCGAATCGCGCCAGAAAGAGCCGCCGTCGCGCCGCCCAGGTATTGACACTATGGTGACAGCGCCGCTATAATTTTGGTCTTCGTTGGGTCGTTAGCTCAGCTGGTAGAGCAGCGGACTTTTAATCCGTTGGTCGCAGGTTCGAATCCCGCACGGCCTACCAAACGAATTCAGGGGGTTACAGGCGCTTCGCTTGTAACCCCTTTCTCGTTTCCGGCGTCATGGAACCACCTTGCCGGCGGATTGCGTCAAGGAGACGCTGGCGCAACCGGCGCTACGCGCTGGCATACCACCTCACAACGCCCCGTCCCCCGCATCTCCTTTAGCGATCGTCGTCCTCGACATGGTCGCCGCTCGCCGGCGCAGACTCTCGTTGGACGGCTTGTCGCTTGCACTTGACGTGGTAGGCCGTCAGCACTGCATGCGCCACCATGTCCAGCGCGGGGCGCGTCTCGCCGTTCTTGTCAGTCCATACCTTCGGCGTGAGCGCACCAGACAGCGAAACAGAATCCCCATCATCCAGCGCTAGCAGTGCGGCCCGCGCATCATCGGCAAAGGCAATTACGTTCACGAACAGCGCCTCGCCGTCGCCCCCGGCCGCGAGAACCTTCGCAGTGGCATATGCCGTGCCGCCTTGCCCTTTGCGCTCAGCGGGCGTTCCGTAGACCTTCCCACCAATCAGACCATCAATCATCTTTCACCTCGTTATCACGCGCGACTGCCGCCCACGCTTCATTTGAACCCTCGAACGTCGAACCATACCCGTTCCACACGCCGGCGTGTTGGATACCCGTGAAGCAGCGCCTGAAACACCGGACAAAATCGCCCACTTGAACCAACGGGTCGACATAGAACGTAGACGAACGAGATTCTCCAGGAGGCAGTTGAATGCAGCCGTGCAGAAGGTGGTGAGCCGCGACGCGAAGCTTACCGGGATGGAAAATCGCGTCGCGTTTGCGTTGCGCACGCTATCCGAAATCAAGCGGTTGAGCGACAAGGGTTCAGGCGATACGGCCAACGAGACACGCAGGTTCGCCATGCGATGGATTTAGCAATTCTAGTGTGACGCTGCGCCCGGAATTTCGGGGCAAACGCCATCAAGGACAGCACGCCGGCAACATGTGATGTGACTTGGCATACTCCCGCAAAGCGTCATTCATTCGCGTCTGCCACCCGTCGCCCGACGCCTTGAACGCCTCCACCACATCACGATCAGCGCGCATGTTCAGCGTCACTTTACGTTGACCTTCCGGCAACGCCGGGCGTCCGCGACGCTTCAACACAGCATCCGCGCGCCCTTTCCCCAACACCTCGGTCAGCACTTCGCGCGCCGGACGCATCTGCCCCAACTGCTGGTCGGTCAACGGTGGGTTATCGGGATCCGTCTCGGCGGCACGCGTGATGGCCGTATCCTCGGCGTCGGTCATTGGGGGGGGTCTACGTTTCGTCATACTTTCGTACCTCGCGTCGGTTGGCTTTGCGAAGGCTGATCACTCGAATCGATTCGTCTCGCACTGTCAACACCATCACATGGAGTCTGTCCCCGAGCGGGCCAAGCGCAACAAACCGCGTTTCGTTGTAGTTGGCGCGCGCGTCGATCTCAAGCAACGCAGCCTCCAAGTCGAAAAACTCGGCAAGCGCCAGCGACAGTCCATGTTTTCTACAGTTTGCCTCGTCTTTCGCTGGATCGAACTCGATTTGCATTGATTTATTGTATGGGCATTAATTTACATACGTCAACGATTTTTTGTATGGACGGAAATCCACGACAAGACACCCGTTGACGAGCCGAACCCATCATCGCAGCAACACCGAATTCGAAATCTCAGCAAACTCCGAATCTACAACCGCCACCCGCAGGAACTCCGACAACTTCAGATCTCCCTAGTCGTATCCGCTCCCGCTATTGCTGCGCAAACCGCCCCACGAGCGTTCTCCCTGTTGCAGGCTCGGGGAGCGACAACATTCGGAGAATATCGAGACCTTGTAATCGTGCATCATCGCATCGCGGGCAGTCGATTCGCAGCCGACGTTCGTCACCGTGCCAGTCACGATCACGGTGTCGATGCCGCGCGCGGCAAGGCGTTGATGCAGGTCGGACGAGCCTTGGATAAAAGCGCTGAACCGCGTCTTGTCGACCATCTCATCCGCATCGCGAACGTCGAGCGGCGGATACAACGCGTGTCCGGGATGTCCGTCGACCAAGGTCTCGCCCAGACTCGCCCCCCCATCCCGCGCCGAATTCGTCGAAGCGCTGCCACGGCGCTTCGCCTGGCACGACCTGCGTGTGACGAATCCAATACACATGACCACCCGCCTCACGCAGCGCGCTCGCGAGCCGATTCACATTCGGCACGATCTCGCGCGCCATCGGCAATTCGCCGGGAAAGCCTGGGGCGACAAAGCCGTTCTGCAGGTCGATGATGTTAAGCGCGGCGCCGACAAGATCGCATCCCTGGCGTGGGGATGATTTTCTCAGGCATCGCTCGGCCATGAGCGGCGAAGTCCGACTATGCGGATCGTCTCGGACGCGCCCCACGCTGCGATGAGGCCACGGCGCCGGTCTGACGGCTCTCGATGACATCCCGCGTGCGCTGTGAAATCCGCGACGCGGCCTCCTTGATCGATTCAACGAGCCGGTCGAGATTGGCGAACTGCAGACGCGGCGTCGGCACGATCACCGCGAGCGCGCCGACCGCCTCCCCTGAGTCGTCGGTAAACAGCGGCGACGCCAGCGCCGAAATCCCGACTTCGAGTTCGTCTTTCGAGAGATAAAAGCCCGCGCGCCGAATCCTGAGCAGCGATCCGCGGAAGTCCTCGAGCGTCGTACCGAGTCCGCTCTGCGCGATGTCCTCGGCATATTGCTCGAACAACCCCGCGAGCTTGGCCTTGGGGAAGGTCGACAGGATCGCCTTCGACGCGGCACCGAGAAAAAGCGGACGTGGACGCCCGCGGCCGTATCGGAGGTCAAGCGATGCGTCGTGCGTCTCTCGATGGGTGTCGACAAGCTCGTTCCCGTACCACCGAGACATCACGGTGTCGAAGCCCGAATGCTCGCTCAGCTCGCGCATGATCGGCCGGCCGACCGCAAGCAGCGGGTCGGACACGCGCAAGTGATAGTCGAGCTTGATGATGCGAGGCCCAAGCCCATAGTCCCCTCCTGCAAAACGCACGAGCAAGCCCGCATCCACCAGCTCTCGCACATAGCGGTAAGCCGTCGGAATCGAGCAATCGAGTTCGGCGCCAACGTCTTCGGCGGACAGGAATAGCTTGTCCTCGGAAAAAAGATCGAGGATGGATAAGACTCTCGTGATGCTCGACATCTGGACAGTGAACCCTGTGGACGTGCGTGAATTATAGCCAGAGCGAGCGGCCGCCTGGTCGGCCCATTTGCACATGCAAAGCGCGCGCGAGGGTCGGACACTCCCCGCAGCATCACGCGAAGCCCGACCCCGATTCAAGCGACGACGCATTGCCCCCTGCTTTTCGTCACCTGATCACACAAGCCCCATGCGTTCCGCCATCTCCGCCTGCCAGACGCTTCGAGGCCGGAAACCAGGCAGGGTGCGCGCATGGCGCTCGACATCCGCCATCAGTTCGGCGTCCGGCCGGTCAAAGTCGACCGGCACACGCATCGGCTGGTCAACGTACCACGGCGTATCGATGAACAGTTCCAGCCGGTTGCCCTCCGGATCTCGTGCATAGATCGACACCGCATTACCGTGGGTCACGGGGCGGATCTCGTCGAGCCCCTCCGCCACAAACTTTTGGTGGAACTGCCTGAGCGTCGCAAGACTGTCCGCCTCCAGCGAGATCTGGTTGATCGGATTGAACGCCAGATGCGCCGGGCGCCCGCTCGCAAGCACGATCTGGTGGTGTACCGCCGGATCGCGACTCAGAAATACCAAGCGCACTTCGCCACTCGGCGTCTGCAACTTGCCACGATCCGTCACGGTGAACTCCAACACCCGCGAATAGAAATCCTCGACCCGCGCCATGTCGTTCACATAGAACCCCATGTGGCTCAACGAGAGACCCTGCCGCTTCTGCTTCATCCCTTCCATGCCTGTCTCCGATAGTGATAAACCCTAACGAAAAACACGTTGTGTCATTCGTTAAATCTAGTTTATTCTCAAAATACGATAAACACACTACTTTTTTACGGCGGTGTGCGGATCAAAACTACCGTTATTTATCATCGGAGCATCAATGAAACTCGTCAGCTTCTCCACCTCTCAGGGTCCTTCGTTCGGCGTGGTTCGCGACGACGTCATCTTCGACCTGGGCAAGCGCCTTGATGGGCGCTTCGCGGACCTCAAGGCGCTGATTGCCGCCGACGCCTTCAGGGAAGCGGCTCAGGCCATCGAGGGCGCGCAGGCCGACTACGCGCTCGCAGACGTGGCGCTGCTGCCGGTCATCCCCAATCCTGAGCAGATCTTCTGCGTCGGCCTGAATTACGCCGAGCACGTCAAGGAAACGCATCGCGAAGTGACCGAACAGCCCGTGATTTTCATGCGGCTACCCGCCTCCCAGGTCGGCCACGCTCGGCCGATGCTGCGCCCGCCCGAGTCTCAGCAGTTCGACTACGAGGGCGAGATCGCGGTCATCATCGGCCGCGGCGGACGGCGCATCGCCGAAGCCGACGCCTGGCAGCACATCGCGGGCTACGCCTGCTACAACGACGGCTCCGTGCGTGACTGGCAGCGTCACACGACGCAGTGGGGGCCGGGCAAGAACTTCTATCGCACCGGCGCGTTCGGGCCGTGGATGGTCACGCGCGACGAGATCACGCCAAACGCGCTGATGACGCTCGTCACCCGTCTGAATGGGCAGGAGGTGCAGCGGGCAACCACGGAGATGCTCATCCACGGTATCGCCAAGCAGATTGCCTATCTCTCGACGTTCACACCGCTTTTCGCCGGCGACGTGATCGTGACCGGCACGCCGGGCGGCGTGGGTGCAAAACGTAACCCGCCGCTGTTCATGAAGCCGGGCGACGTGGTCGAAGTGGAAGTGGATCGCATTGGCGTGCTGCGCAATTCGATTGCCGACGAAGCGTAAAGGTCGTGGCCGGGTGCGGCACGCCGCGCCCGGTGTCTGAACAGCGGGAAACGAACATGTCAAATCAAACTATTCCAACGCCTACATGCGACTACGACGTCGCGATCATCGGCCTCGGCCCCACCGGCGCCACATTGGGTAATCTGCTTGCGATCCAGGGGTTGCGGGTGCTGGTGCTGGAGCGCGACAAAGACATCTTTGCGCTGCCCCGCGCGGTGCATTTCGATGGCGAATGCATGCGCGTGTTCCAGACGATCGGGATTGCAGACGCCCTGCTCCCCAACCTGTTCGTCGGCCCGGGAATGAAGTTCGTGAACGCGCAAGGCCAATTGCTGATCGACTGGCCACGTCCGACCCACATAGGCCCTCACGGCTGGTGTGCCAGCTACAAATTCCACCAGCCCGATCTGGAGAATGCATTGCGCGAGCGCCTCGCGCAGCAACCCAACGTTGAAGTCCGTCTGCGTCACGAGGTGTTTTCCCTCGACGAGACAGCCGACGGCGTTCAAGTCCGCTTCGAGGACACGCGTTGCGGCAAACTGGGACACACCACCGCACGATATGTCGTCGGGTGCGACGGCGCGCGCTCCATTGCGCGGCGCTTCATGGGCACCGAGCTGACGGATCTGAAATCGCACGAACGCTGGGTCGTGGTAGACGTGATGCTCAATGCGCCACGGCCTGAACTGGGCGACGTCTCGATTCAGTATTGCGATCCGGCGCGGCCGACCACTTATACGCGAGGCCCGGGCAACCGTCGTCGTTGGGAAATCATGGTGATGCCTGGCGACGATTCGACGCAACTCACAACCCCGGAATGGCTGTGGGACAAGCTCGCTCGCTGGATCTCGCCGGCCGATGCACGGCTCGAGCGCTCAGCCGTCTACACGTTTCACTCCGTCGTTGCCAACGGGTGGCGTCGTGGCCGGTTGCTTCTGGCGGGAGACGCCGCGCATCAAACGCCGCCCTTCATGGGCCAAGGCATGGCCGCCGGCATTCGTGACGCGTCGAATCTCGCATGGAAATTGGGGGCCGTGCTTCGCGGTGAAGCCTGCGACACGCTTCTCGATACCTATGAATCGGAACGCTCGCCGCACGTACGCGAATTCATCGAGACCGCCGTCCAGCTCGGCGCGGTCATTCAGACCACTCATCCTGAGCTTGCGAACGCTCGCGACGACGAGATGGCCGCAGCGATCCGCAATTTCGTCACGCCGCAACCAAAGCTTGGGCCGGGGGAGTGGGTGGACGACCCCTCGGGCACTGCGGGACAGATTGCCCCGCAGCCTCGCCTGAACGACGGACGGCGGCTTGACGACGTCGTCGGCTACCGATTCGCACTGGTTGCCTTACCGGAGTTGCTCAGCGAGTGCCCGGATCTGCCGGATCAGGCGGCCCGCGCGGATGTCGAACTGATCGCAAGCGACGAAGCCTCGATCCGCGAGTGGTTCCGGTCAACCGGCGCCGTCGCCCAATTGGTGCGCCCGGACCGCTACGTATTCGGTGTCGCGCCTGACAGGCATGCCCTGGCACAACTGTTTGAAGAGACACTGACTCATCGGCGCACGGCAAACGCCTGATCGGCCGCCATCGCGCACGCACACCCCTCGTTGGACAAAGAAGCCAACCCTTTCTGGAGACGTCATGGAGACAACCCGCAACCCTGTCGGCGAACTTGGCCGCTCACCCTCCGCCGGCCTGACACGGTCCCAATGGAAGATGATCCTCATCGCGAGCCTGGGCGGCTCACTGGAGTTTTACGACTTCATTGTGTACGGCTTTTTTGCGCAGTACATCGCCGCGCAGTTCTTTCCGAACGCGTCGGCGCTGTTGAGCATGCTCGCCGCCTACTCCGTGCTGGCCATCGGCTATGTGATTCGACCGCTCGGCGGCATCGTGCTGAGTAGCTGGGGAGATCGTTATGGCCGCCGGCCGGTCTTTCTCGGCTCCATCGTTGTCGTGACCACCGCGACGATTTGCCTGGGTCTGCTGCCGAACTATGCGCACTGGGGGATCACCGCGTCGATCCTGCTGATCGTCCTGCGCATGCTTCAGGGGTTCTGTGTCGGCGGGGAAATGCCCGGCGCCATTACGTACGCCGTGGAAGCCGCGCCGCATCGCGCCGGCCTGGCTGCCGGCGTCATCATCTGCGCGGTGAACGTGGGCGTGTTGCTTGCGACCATCGTCAATCTCGTCATCCAGAGTTCCCTGTCGAGCGCGGATGCCGCGGCGTATGGCTGGCGCGTCGCCTTTTTGTTCGGCGGCCTGTGCGGCATCGTGTCGTACTGGATGCGACGCAACCTCGACGAGTCGCCGGAGTTCAAGAAGATGCAAGGGGCCGTCATCAAGCAACCGTTTCGCGAAACGCTTCGGCACCACGGTAAATCGGTCGCCGCTGCCGCGCTTACGATCGCGGTCATGGCCGGTGTCAATGGCATCCTGTACGGACACATGCCGGCTTACCTCGTGCAACAACTTCACTATGCGCCCCGGACGGCGGCGATCGCCCAGAACGCCTATCTGATCGTCAGTTCGTTTGGCCTGCTCGCCGCGGGCTGGCTTGGCGACAAGGTGCCGCGCCGGTATCTTCTGCGTGCGTCGGCGGCGTTGCTGGTGGTATTGAGTTATCCGTTCTATTACGCGCTGGTCGGCCACACCGTGAATCTGGTGACCCTGTTCATCCTCGCGGGAGTGGTCTTCTCGCTCGCCAGCGGTACGTGGGCGTCCGTGCTTGCCGATCAGTTCCCGGTGCAGGTGAGGTTCAGCGGCATCGCACTTTCGTATAACGCCTCCGTCCTCGTCTTCAGCGGTTTCGCGCCGTTGCTGGCGACCATGCTGATCCGCGAGACCGGCTCACTGGCCGCACCGGCGTACTTCGTGATCGGCGCCTGCGCGATCGCGTTGCTCGCGAGCTTTGCCCTGCCCGCCAGCCAATCGACATCGCCACGCGCATTGCCGACGGACCGGCGCGGCGCCGAACCATCGCGCTGAACCTGCACCGCCGCACCGCCACGTGTACGGCGAAAGTCACTGATTGTGCCTTTCGCCGCCTGCACTCGCTCAGTCCGCGTGAGCCCGATCGAACGCCCACACTTCGGGGAAGCCCATCAACTCGCACATTTGCGAGAACGGATACAGGGCGTTGTCGATGCTCATCGTGCCCTTGCCGGCCTTGATCTGCGCGTACGCGTGCTCAAGGGCGCGCGCGGCGGCCAGGAAGCCCGTCGCCGGATAGATCGCGATGGAGAACCCGAGCGACTGCAATTGCGCCGGCGCCAACTGTGGTGTGCGTCCGCCCTCGACGATATTGCACAGCAACGGCACATCGAAGGATTTGCCGATCGTCTCCAGCTCCTCCACGCTCTCGGGCGACTCGATGAACAGGACATCGGCGCCCGCCTTCACATAGGCCTCGCCCCGGCGCAATGCCTCGTCCAATCCGAGCGACGTGCGGGCATCGGTACGCGCCACGATCTGGAAGTTCGCGTCGTCGCGCGTCTGCGCCGCGACCTGGATCTTCTTGACCATATCGCCGGCCGGAATCACGCGGCGACCCGGCGTGTGGCCGCACTTCTTCGGAAATTCCTGGTCTTCAAGCTGAATCCCTGCCGCCCCCGCCCGCTCGTAGCCACGCACTGTGTGCATGACATTGAGCAATCCACCGTAACCGGTGTCGCCATCGCAGATCAACGGCGTGCGGCTGTTGCCGCAGAACGCCGTCACACGATTGACCATGTCGGTATAGGTTGCCAGGCCGGCATCGGGCACGCCCAGATACGAGGCCACCGTACCGAAACCGGTCATGTAGAGGCAGTCGAACTGCATCGCGTCAGCCATGGCGACCGAGATCATGTCGTAAATCCCCGGCGCGACCACAATGTCTTGCCGAGCCAGTTTCGCTTTGAGTTGACTACGTTTTTCTTGGGCGTTCATCACAATTCCAATAAGTCGGTGAAGCAAGATTTCCGACGCGCGGGGCGCTCGACCCACGCGTCGTTTCGAATCCGGACGCCATATTGCGCCAGACGTCAGCGTTGCGATTTCCCAGAGAATTCCGACTCGCCGAGACCGGCCGTTCCAAGCCCGCCCGCGTTCGGTGCGATGTCCTCCAACGAGCGGCGGTTGGTCTCGATGCCGAACAGCGCAAGCACGATCGACATGGCCGCCAGCACGCACGCAATCGTCGTGAGAACCTGCTGGATGCCGCCGGACGCGTAGAGTGCGACGACCATCTGCGGCGCGAGAATCCCGGCGATCCGGCCGGCACAGCCCGCCACCCCATTGCCGCGCATGCGGTTCTCCGTCGCGAACAGTTCGGGGCAATAGGTTGCAATGCCGAGCGCGACCATCAGATAGGTCAGCGTGAACAGCAGGAAGCCGAGCGCGGTCGCCATCTCCACGCTGCTCGAGTGGCCATAGGCCCATCCCACCACCGCCGCGAGTGCCGACACCGCGATCATGCCGTTCTTGCGACCGATCCGGTCGGCCACGAGCACGCCCACCAGCGCGCCCGCCGGACCGCCGAGCGACATCAACGTGGTGTAGCCGAGCGACGACGCCATGCCGATCCCCTGCTTCATCAGGAACGTCGGCACCCAGACAATGAAACCGTAGATCACCACGTTGACACCGATCTGCACGCAGATCGCCACCACCGTTCGACGAATCTGCGAAGGTGTAAACAAGTCCAGCAGCGTGGTGGGTCGCGTGACGACCGGTGGCATCTGGCGCACCGGGGGCAATACGCCGCCGCGCGCGGACTCGGCTTCGGCCGCACGCAGGATCGCGTCGGCCTCGTCGAAACGTCCCTTCGATTCCAGCCAGCGCGGCGACTCGGGCATCTTGGCGCGCACGAACCACATGACCAACGCGCCCACGCCCACGATCGCGAACATCGCGCGCCAGCCCATCGAGGGAATGATCAGATAACCGAGGAACGTCGAGAAGAACAACGCCGAATTCGTGATCAGCGACAGGTAGGCCGACCACTTGCCGCGCACCGCGGGCGGCACGAATTCACCGAGCGAGCCGTAGCCAACCACGATCTCAGCGCCAAGCCCAAGCCCCATGAAGAAGCGACAGACGATCAGCCACGTCATGTTGGGCGCGAATGCACCGGCGAGCGACGCCAGACCAAAGATCGCCAGGTTGAACTGATAGGTGAACTTGCGTCCCTTGCGGTCACCCAGCACACCCGCCGTCAACGCGCCGAGCAGCATGCCGACGAAGGTCGCCGACAGAAACGTGGCGTTGAGCTGCATCGTCGACCATCCGCTCTTGGCCAGGGCCCCCAGCACGCCGCCAGCCAGATAGATGTCGAACGAATCGAGGAACATGCCGCCCCCGATCAGCCACAGGATCCGGCGATGGAACCCAGAAATGGGCAGCCGGTCCAGCCGGGGCCCCGCGTTTATCGAACTCAACATGCGCTGTCTCCTCCGTCGTTATTGACGTGATGTTTTCGGGTACTGCTGATGGAACAGGCTAATCCCCTGCCAATGCGGGCGCGACGGTGTCGCCCGCCGGCGTGCGTGACGCACGGCCCAGCACCACGCTCTGCGCCGCAGCGATATGGCAGCGCACGATCGCCTCGGCCCAGACGCCGTTGCGCTGTGCAAACGCGTCGACAATTTCGAGGTGCTGTCGTGCGCTGCGCTCGCGGTCTTCGGGGTTGTAGGTGTCGAACGTCCACTTGACGAGTGGCGTCTCTTTCATCGATTTGAGAGAGCGGTCGAGGCGGCCGTTGCCAGCGCCGCCGCTGATGATCGCGTGGAAGGCATCGTTAAGCGCAAACCAGCGTTCGGTCAGCGCCGCCGTCGGCGGCTCGCGCGCAATGTCGAACATCGTCACGGCCAGTTCGCGCAGCCGCGCGACATCGTCGTCGGTCGCCCGTTGCGCCGCACGCCCCGCCAGATACGGCTCGATCAGCAACCGAGCCTCGAAAATCTCGCGCGCGTCCTGCTCGGTCCACGCCCGCACACGTACGCCATAGTTGGGCACCGCTTCGACCCAGCCCTCCGCATCAAGCCGGCGCAAGGCCTCGCGCACCGGCGTGCGGCTCACGCCGAAGCGCTCCGCCAGTTGGGTCTCACGCAGATACTGCCCCGCGGCGTACTCATGTTCGGCCAGCGAGGTCTTGATGGCCAGGTAGACATCGGCCGAGGACAGGGTAAGCGGCGCAGACGACATTGTATGCAATGTTTTAATATTTACGAGATTACCCACTAACATCAGGCGAATTTTGTAAACATTGTATGCAATGTTGCGAATCGCTGGATCGGTAATTCCCCCTAGATATTTCGTTCCAGTGGCAGCGATGTAACGAACCAATGAAGACCTGTAATGACCCACTGAAAACCTGCTCAGGTGTTAACCTTCGAGGACAAACACATGAGCATGAAGATGGAAGACGAGATCAAGCGGTGGACGGCCAAGCGCAAGAGCGCGTTGGTGCTCGACATTATTCAAGGCAAAACCACAGTATCCGAGGCGAGCCGGTCGTTTGACCTCACACCCTCGGAAGTCGAATCGTGGGTCGAAGACGGTAAGCGGATCAATGCGCTGCCAGCAAACCCGCTGGACGTTCGGGAGCAATACGAGCGGCAACTCAAAGACCTGCAAGAGGCATACGGCGAGGCGATGCTGGAGCTGCGCGCCAGAAAAAAATTGCAGTCCCTGCTGGGCGAGGACGAGAAGTGATCGAGACGATCCGCCAGGGACTTCAAGCCGACGGCATCACCGTCTCGATTGCCAAGCTGTGCCGATGGTTCGGTGTGCCGCGCCGCACTGCGTATTATCGATCCGTGAAAGCACCCGCCAAAGTACAACCGCGCTTTGCCGAACCCATCAAGGCACTGATCGAGGAGTCACCGTCATTTGGTTATCGGACGGTGGCTTACCTGCTCGGGTTCAACAAGAACACCGTGCAGCGGGTCTTTCAATTGAAAGGCTGGCAGGTCAAGAAGCACCCAATCGGCTTCCGGCCTCGCATACAGGCGCTGCCCTCGGTGGCGACGGCGCTGAACGAACGGTGGTCCCCAGAGCTTTGCCGCATTTGGGCCGGCGGGGATGGCTGGGCGACGTTGGCACTGGTGATCGACTGCCACACGCGGGAATTGCTCGGCTGGCACCTGTCACGCAGCGGCCGTGCGACGACGGCTGGCAGTGCGCTGGAACAAGCGCTGATTGCTCGCTTCGGTACGTTGGGCCGAGTGCCAGCGCCATTCCTGTTACGCAGCGACAACGGATTGGTCTTTACCAGTCGCAGTTACACCGCGCTGGCGCGCAGCTACGGCCTGCGCCAGGAATTCATCACCCCGCATTGTCCACAGCAGAACGGCACGGTCGAGCGCGTCATCCGGACGCGCATGGCGCAACGTGCTTACCGCCATCGCTTCGAGACGCTGCAACACGCCAGCCGTGTAATCGGCGACTGGATTCAAGTTCTACAACCATCGACGACCGCGCCAAGCGCTGAAGATGATGACCCCGGCCAAGGCTTTTGCTTTAGCCGCCTGACCTGAGCAGGTTCCGCTGGGTCATTCCAGCGGATTGACCCAGCGAGAACCTGCTTAAATCAAAATAGCGAGCCTGAATTTGCCACCGTCACCAACCGTCAGAAATTTATGCGTTCAGCCTCGACGACCAACGGCAATTTCCTCACATGAGTATGAATTGCGCCGATGTACTCGCCAAGCAGACCCAGAAACATCATCTGGATCGCACCGAAGAAGAACATCCCGATGAGAATTGGGGCAGTGCCCAGAACGAAGGAATTCCAGAAAAGCAACTTTGCGACCAGATAGCCAAACGCAACCATCAGGCTGAACATTGCGGTGACGAAACCCGTCATGGCCATCAGACGCAGGGGCACTTTGGAATGCTTGGTGATGCCGAGCATCGCCATGTCATACAGTGAGTAGAAGCTCTGGCTTGTAACTCCACGCAACCGTCGCGGCTGCTTGAACGCCACCGTGGCGATCGGAAAACCAATCTCGCACACGAGTCCCCGGAAATATGGGTATGGATCATTCAGGGAACGCAGCACGTCGAGTACCGCGCGGTCAAACAGTCCCGATCCCGTCGCGTTCTGAACCAGAGGAACGTCGGAGATGCTCGACACGATCCGGTAATACAGCCTTCGGATGCGGAACATCAGAAACGACTCTTCGCTGACCGGCTTGACAGCCATCACCGTCTTGAAGCCCGCCTCCCATTTCTCGACGAACTCACGAATGATCTCCGGTGGATCCTGCAAATCCGACGCGATCAGCACCGCAGCATCGCCGCTGGCTTGCAGCAACGCATGAAAAGAAGACCGGACGTATCCAAAGTTCCGCGCGTTGACGATGACCTTCACGTGTGGATCGACCGCAGCAATGTCACGCAACATGGCGACGGTATCGTCCGTCGAGCAATTGTCGATGCACAGGTGCTCGTAATCATAGGGCAGGCCTCGCATAACGACAGCGATTCGTTCGCACAATTCGGCGACATTCTCCTGTTCGTTATAGAGCGGCGTGACGATACTGATGCGTTTACTCATTGCAATTGAAGACGAATCGGCTATGGAGAAGATAGGCTAGTAGTGCGAGCGGAACAACCAGCACAAGGCCGCTCAGATAAGGGTTGATCCCGAGGCGAACCAGCACGGCGAGCGCCATCACATTCACGATATATACCGCACAGTAGACAAGAATGAAGCGCACGATACGCGAATTATCGCTGGATCGAAACACCAAAGCGCCAGTGCTCTTGAAATTGAACAGCGTCCCGAGCACCGTGGAGACAGCAACGGCGAGGCTGTAATGGAGCCCAATCCGAATGCAGCCAACGAATATGCCGTAGCCGAATAGCGTATTAATGCCACCAACGAAAAAATAGTTGGCAAGACGGCACTCTCCACGAAGTGTAGCGCCTGCCGCCGACCTCACCCGAGCCAACATATTGTCAATCAATTGCCAAACCGCGCAAGCGAGAGGCCCGAAACGTGCCGGAGGTAATCCTGACTTCCGCACTCGCCGACAAAGCGATTGGGGATGCCGACTCGCTCGATCTTCGGCATTTTTGGTAGCCCCCCGGAAGCGTACAGGTCACTAATAGCCTCAACGATAGAGCTCCCGAATCCGCCGTTGAGTTGATGCTCCTCGACAGTGACGATCGTGTCGAATTCCATCGACAGTCGCTTTAGCATCCCAAGATCGTATCCGCCTACGAACGGGCAGCTATATACGGCAAAGCCCAGCCCTCGTGCGTCGACTTCCGCAACGACGTGACCGAGAATAGCCCCAGTCGTAAGCACCACGGTTCCGTTCCCACCGCGAAGAGGCAACATCCTGCCGGGCGAGATATCCAACAACGGCCCCGAATCGTGCACGGCCGACTCGCCCGCCTTGTTGATGCGTACGTAACCAGGCCCCTGATGCTTCGCCATAAAATGGGCAGCGGCACGCGCCTCGGTCGGGTCGGCCGGCGCACACACGAGCATGTTGGGGATCGCTCGCATCATCGCAATGTCTTCCGTGGCATGATGGGAAACACCTTGTGGGCCGTAGGCGTAACCTGCGCCGACTGCCACAACTTTTACATTGGCATCGTGATAACAGACATCGTAACGAATCTGCTCCATACACCGCAGCGTCGGGAAATTGCCAATCGAGTAAGTAAATACGTTATATCCCTCACGCGCCAGACCTGCTGCAACCTGGGTCATATTCTGCTCGGCAATTCCGACATTCAGAAATCGATCAGGAAACTGCGCTGCAAACGGCTCTAAAACGGAATATCCCAGGTCACCGCAAAGCAGAAAGATATCGTCTTGTTGCGCAGCGAGCTCGCTCAAGGTCTTGATAAAAGTATTGCGCACTACACCGCTCCCAGTTCCTTGCGCGCCGCCCGATAATTTTCGTCGTCAGGTGACCGATAGTGCCAAACAAGGTGATTTTCCATGAAGCTCACGCCTTTGCCTTTGACCGTATGCGCGATGATGCATTTCGGCTTGCCATCCCGCCGCGCCTTGGCGTCGACAAGCCCTTCACGCAACTGGTGCAGATCGTGGCCGTCCACCTCGGTTATCGCCCAGTTAAAAGCGCGAAACTTGTCACTTAAGGGCTCGAGGTTCATCACTTCGGCCACAGATCCAAAGCTTTGGATCTTGTTGTAGTCAATCACAGCGATAAGATTGTCAAGGCGATGATGCCCTGCGAACAAGATCGCCTCCCAATTCGACCCCTCGTCCAGTTCACCATCGCTAAGGATAGCGAACACCGAATGTGGCTGCTCGCGACGGAGCCCCGCAAGAGCGCTGCCGCAGGCCACGCCAAGCGCATGTCCGAGGCTCCCGGTCGAAAGCTCCACACCAGGCAAGCGATGATTAACGTGCGATGTGAAATACCCGCCATCAGCGATGAAATTGGCACGCAGGTCGTCAGCGGAAAAGAATCCGCGGCGCGCCAATGCCGCGTAAAGCGCAGTACAAGCGTGGCCCTTGCTATAGAAGAGGCGATCACGCGCGGGATCATTGCAACGTTGGGGCGATACATCGAGCACTCCGGAATAAAGGACAGCCAGAATGTCGGCCACCGAAAACGCGCCGCCGATATGCGATGTACGCTTGCTGTAGCATAGCTCCAGCGCACACAAGCGAATGTAGTTTGCGAATTGGGCAACTTCGGTCATGAAAAATCTCGTGAAAAACGGACTCGGTACCAGTCAACGGTACGGCGCAGGCCCTGCTCAAGCGATACGGAAATATTAAGCGCAAGCTCATCTCGTGCCCGGTTAATCGCTGGTACGTAACGTTCGGGAGGCGTGGCCGGTTGAGGGACACCCAACACCCGAATGTCCGGCGAACCCACGCCCGCGGCCCTTGCGACGCGTAAAGCCAGATCGCGAATCGAAACGGCCTGATCTGATCCGACATTGTATGACTGCCCCGACTGCCCTCGCACAAAAATAGCCAGCAACCAGACGACCAGATCGGTCGAGTACATGTACGAGCGAAGTGGGGTACCGTCCCCCTTAATAAGGAAGGGCCGTCCCTTAAGCGCATCGTTGATGAAGTTCCCAGCAGCAAATTGCTTATCCAGGGCAAGAAACGGTCCAATCTGCGCAAAGATTCGAGCGGAAACCGCCGCAGCACCGCCCTCCGACGCGTATGTATTGCACAGCCACTCAGAGACATGCTTCCCGATGCCATACGCGGCACCCGCCTGAGCCACGTCCAGCCCCCCTTGGTACGTTTCCGGAACACGATCGATCTCGTGCGGGATACGGCCGTAAACAGCCCCGGAACTTAGCAACAACAGTCGCTGCGCCTCGCATGCACGGCTCAGGTCGAGTACGCGGCGTGTCCCTGCGACCGTGACATCGAAGGTGTCGAGCGGCGTACTTTTTGCGACTACGTCGGTTGCCGCATGCAACACATGCGTGAAGATTCCCGGCGGGTAGACAAAATTCGTAACATCGCCTTGAATCCATTCAATTGCCGGGTCGCCGGCAATGTCTGAATCGGTTACGCGAAAGCGATCCGGATCGCGACTGAGTACGGTCATTCGCATATCGAGTGCCAGTTCCCGGTTGGCACGGCACAGCGTTGCCAGTAGCCATCTGCCGATGTACCCCGTGCCGCCGGTTACGAACATGCGCGCCTGCTTTAACGTCCGCAAGTCCGTTTCGGAACGCTCCAGGATGTTGTTTAAATCCTCGTCGAATACTTGCATCTAGGTCGATTCAACCTACTAATTTTGTGTCGGCTTTTCCGCCGGATGAGTGTGGCCGTCAGACAAGCACGAATATCTCGCCCAAGCGCTGATCGAAGCTCAACACGTTACCCATCAGGCGACCTGCGCGGACGGAGAGTTCGCACTTTAGCAGCAAGATCATGGTAATCAGGGCGACGTCGATCTCCTTGGTCCAGGGCGTGCGGCCGAAAATCTGCTCCCCGAGATACTTGCGATTATCGAAAAACGTCAGCCAATAGAGAAAGTCGTATCCTGCTACGCCGAGAAACGCGTCCTCCCAATCCACAGCGATAAGGCCCTCGGCATCACACATTAGGTTGGCCGGCCCAAGGTCACCGTGACAGACGACTGGTGACATTGAAGGCACGACCTGTTTCAAGCGATGCAGATGCAACGTCGCCTGCCTCGCCACCGCGGTACCAATATGGCTCGACGAGGCGAGACGTGCCAACGCCTCCTCAGCCTCGCAAAGCAGCGCCTGCATATCGTCGCCCGGCGCCAAGCAAGACACGCACGCGTCAGAAGACAAGCGCGCTTCGTACTGGGATATGGTCGCGAGCATGTCGGCGACTCCCGGAGCAACAATCGGTGTCGACAGCACGTCCGCCACCATCCACAGGCGATCGCTGCATTCGAAGCGATCGACCCGCACCCGTGGGTACGCCATTTGAAACAAGGAAATCTCTTTGTCAAGCGCACGCCGCCCCGCGAGGGTGGCGTGCGACTTGAGGAAGCAGGCACGGCGGCCTGCCCCCCCTACCGTGAAGCACACCCCGAGCGTCCCTATCCGCAACCGCGTCAGCGTATCGGGATCCGAGCCAAGATATTCAAGCAAGGGGCCAGGATCTACAGCCGCTTGACCTATTTCCAACCCCGCCTCAGGATAATCTCCAGAGTAATGCCTCAACTTACTTAGCATCGTAATATTTGGCGAGGTATGGAACCTTGTCGTAACGGAAATGCCGTGCAAGCGCCGTTGTGGCGTGAATGATTTGCGCCTTCTCTGCGTCGTTCAGGTCGTCGATGATTGCCGCGTTGTAATCTTCGGTGCTTTTAAGCACCGTGCCCCAAGGCGCGATATCGTCTTTGATCTCCTTACCGTTCCAGCTCGGATAAAGCATCGAATCTTGGAATTTCACACCAATGAAGCCAGCTACCTCGGTCATGAACGATTTCTTATCGCCTACGAGATCTTCATAGCGGAAGATACGCACATTCTCCGGGTACATCTGAGCGAACATTTCCACCGTCGAATGGTAAATATTCCACGTTATCAGATACTTGCTGAGCGGCTGGGGGAAGGGGCGACGCTTGGTGTCTCGGTACGCCGAGAACGGATTGCGCACGATATGCATGATGCGCACGTTCGGGAAGTCACGAACAAGGCGATCCGAGTCAATGCCTATAGCCGGAGAATAACCGACATGGCGCATACCTTCGGCCGGCGTCGCATAGTAGTTCTTCCACGACGTGAACGTTGAACGGAAAAATGCCTCAATGACCTGACGGCGCGAATGAGGGCCATCGCCAAGCAGCCGCTCGAACTCAGCAATTCGATCGGCTTCATTGAGCTCGAGATCGGCCCCCTTGAACTTCGAGCCGTTCCTCTTCCGCAAGAAAGTCTTCATTTCCTCGTCGATCATCTGCTCATAGAGCTCGATCGCGGTAGCGCCTTCCGGGAATTCGGGATAACGGTACTGCACTCTTTCGACAGACGCCAGAAAATCATTGAAATTTCGGTTGCCGAGTTGGGACTCGAACGGATACACCAGAAGTTCGGAGTGACCGTCAAGATGCCGATGGGTAACGTTACCGCCGTGCTCAAAACCGGCGGAAACCATGACCAGATTGAAATTACTCATTAAAGTGGCTCCATATGCATTGCTTGTATTTTCTTCGGCTTCATCGCTGTCGATTTCCGCCTCATGCGATCGATCGGGCTCTGGATTAGCAATTCAGACACATAGCTAAGAAGTACGCTGCCCGCAATGGTGAACGCTAACAACCCGACTCCCTGGAAGTGCAAAAATCTGCCGACTACCAGAATTAGGAAGTGATTCAAATATATACCGTAAGAAATATTTCCCAGAAACAGGTCAAAGCGGTTCGCGGCCTCTTTAAAAAGCATCGTCACGGCGATCGAAAAAATCGCGATCAGGGCCAAATGCTTCAGAACACCACCGCGCTCGAGGCTAGCTTCGCCGAACAGGCAAAAACATGCGATCAGCGCCACTAGTAACGCAGCACGCGCCACCCGATTTTGAAGCCGAAATGGCTGAAATGCGGGTTGCTCTATCAGAAAGTAAAGTCCGATACCGAGCAGAAAATAACCAAAGTTACCGAAAGGCAGAAAGTACGAAGCGCGCCAGTCCCCCCACGTCGTCAAAGTGCATTTCAGAACGATCAGCGTCGCGAAGCCGACAAAATACCAGATTCCGGCCCGAACGCGGAAAATCAAAGGCACAGCAAGATAGAACAGCAATTCGCTTGCGATGGACCAGCTTTGTCGCACGGGCAACATGAATTGAAGCGATTCGCGCACTGACGCGATGTCCTGACCGAAAAGAAAAACGGTCAGGATCGTCATGAGCGAATTCAGACGATCGAACCCAGTTCGGTCCAAATCGCGAAACAGTTCAAAGATGAAGTCGTCACCGGTCGCCGGGCGGTGCAAAGCCGCATAGGTCAACCAGGTCAGAAGCAAGAGCAGAATATAGGTTGGCCAAAGTCGCAACGCCCGGTTCAAGTAGAAGTGCCATGCGCCGCTGGACAGGTGGCAATACTTCACCTGCCACACTGCCGCCATGTAGACTCCAGACAGCACAAAAAATACCTGCACGCTCGCCAGGGCGCCAATCGAGCCCCCCCCCAAACCGACGTGCGAAGTCAAGACGATCAGTGCCAACATAAATCGAATAATGCCCATTGAGCCCTCTGCGGCGCGCAAATCGGGAAGAATTACCAGTCACCTTCAGCGATGGGCGACTGCTCAAAGGCCCGGATATCCGCCAGTGTGTGCGCACGCATATCATCGCCGGCTACGTAAGCTCGGTGCCAGCTAACGATACGCTGCAGGGCCGTATCGAGACGCCAGCGCGGGTGCCACTGCAGCAACTGATGCGACTTTGAGCAATCGAGTTTCAAGTAATGCGCCTCGCGCGGATGCGTTCCGCAATCGAGCCTCCACGTGGCACCACCGCCCCACAAGTCGGTCATGCGGGTAACGATCTGCTCGACAGGACGAGCGTCGCCTTGAGTCGGACCGAAGTTCCAGCCGCTCGCATAAGCAGCTCCCCCGTCCCACAAACGTTCAGCGAGAAGCAGATAACCTGACAACGGTTCAAGCACGTGCTGCCATGGACGAATTGCGTGCGGCGACCGAATCTGCACCGGTTCGCCAGACTCGATAGCACGCAGGATGTCGGGAATCAACCGGTCTTGCGCCCAATCGCCACCGCCGATCACATTCCCGGCCCGGGCGGAAGCGACTGCCACACCGTGACTTCCATACGCTTCGGCAGAAAAGAATGAGTCCCGATACGCCATCGTGACGAGTTCCGCACACCCTTTGCTATTGCTGTAGGGATCGTGCCCACCCATAGCATCCTGCTCACGATACCCCCAAACCCACTCACGATTTTCGTAGCATTTATCACTGGTCACATTCACCACGGCCCGCACGGAAGGTACGTGCCGAATCGCATCCAGTAAATGTACCGTGCCCATGACGTTGGTCGCGTACGTTCCGACCGGATCGACATACGAATGTCGAACAAGCGCCTGAGCTGCCATGTGGATCACGATGTCGGGTGCACATTCGCGCACGACGTTGGCAACCAGTGCCGCATCGCGTATGTCACCCTCAATGGAGCGCACGTCCCTCGCAACACGAGCAACTTCGAAGAGGCTCGGGGCAGTGTCAGGCGCAAGCGCCAATCCGGTGACATCTGCGCCCAATTCGCTCAGCCAAAGCGATAGCCAAGCGCCTTTGAAGCCCGTATGGCCGGTGAGCAGCACCCGTTTACCGCGCCAGAACTTCGAGTTCATTTGTCCCAAACCTTCCAAGGCGCGCGCGCGCTCGACCACAAATCTTCCAACAGCATCTTGTCGCGCAGTGTGTCCATCGGTTGCCAAAAACCGTGATGTTGATAAGCGGAAAGCTGTCCTTGAGCTGCAAGCGTCTCCAACGGAGTTTGCTCCCAGACCGTCGCATCGTCGATCAACAGATCGATCACTTTCGGTGAAAGCACGAAGAAGCCGCCATTAATCATGGCGCCGTCCCCCTTCGGCTTCTCCTTGAACGTCGCTACTCGATGATCGGGCCGAATGTCAAGGGCGCCGAACCGGCCTGGTGGATAGGTGGCAGTGAGCGTGGCTAGCGTACCCTGCACTTTATGAAACTCGATCAGGGCCGTAACATCGACATCGCTTACTCCATCCCCATAGGTGAAACAAAAAGACTCCTCACCGGCCAGATAAGGCGCGGCCCTTTTCAAGCGCCCCCCTGTCATGGTGTCCTCCCCGGTATCGAGCAATGTCACCCGCCAAGGCTCCGCATGCCGTTGGTGCACATCCATGCGGTTTGATGCCATGTCGAATGTCACATCCGACATATGTAGGAAATAGTTGGCGAAATATTCTTTAATTAGGTAGCCCTTATACCCGCAGCAAATCACAAAATCATTAATCCCGTGGTGCGAGTAAATCTTCATGATGTGCCAGAGAATGGGCTTGCCGCCGATCTCGATCATGGGCTTGGGGCGAAGATGTGTTTCTTCGGAAATTCGTGTGCCGAGACCTCCGGCGAGTATGACCGCTTTCATTTATCCGCTTCCCCATGATTTGTCGAATTTCGTTTACGCGCAGTCAGGCAAGCGATCTCAGCAGCACTCCGCGAACGGATAGGACGAAGCAGGTATTGGGTCCGGGCTCGCGTATATCCGCCAGCCCCCTCAGGCGTCGTCAACGTGCCAACATTCGCGTAGTCGGCTTCAAGGTCGCCACCAAAATGGGCCACAACCGCCTGCGCCGACAAGCTGCGAGGACCGCCGGGCTCATAGAACAACCAAGCGCCCCCAACGTCACGGCAAGACTCGGTATCCAAACTCCCCGTTGCAAGGCGATCGCTGCCCGGATAGGCCCCCACCATCCACGGCTGACCGAGACTGCGGGTCTGAAGGGCGAATAAGACGCCCGACGATTGTCCGGTGAGGTCGATCATAGATGCCCCTGGCGTGAGTCCGTTGGCGCGCGCAATTGTCACCACTTCAGCAAGATACGCGCGGTAATCCGCAGCCAACACCAACTTCCCCCCACCAGGGAAATCAAACGCATCGGTATATTGCCGAAGGTTCGGTGGCTGACGATAGGGCGATGCCATCCCTTCGGAAATCAGCGTTACCGTAGCCATCTGCATAACAAGAGCGAACGGAACCAATGCAACAAGTCGACGATGGGTGGGCAAGACCGAAGCGGCGACAAACACAACTGCGAGCATCCACAACAGCGCAACTGATGCGCCCTGCACCCAGTAATTTCCGTTCGTTCCAAACGCCGAGGCATGGGGCAGCGACAACAGCAATGCGGCCAACAGCCAACGTCGTTTCGGGACGCGAGCGAGTGCAGTATACCCGCTGGTCATCACCACCCCGGCAAGGCTAGCCGCCGACACCAGAAAAATCACCGGGCCGCGCAATGCCACTGGGGTTCGGCCCGAGCCGATGAGCCAAATCGTGCTCGCCGCGAGCGCCGCACATGCTATGGCGCCCAACATGCCCCCCCAGCGCCCTGAACGCGTCAGCGCGAGACCGACTACGGTCACAGTGATCGCAACACATGCTGCCAACTGATACTCTGCATCTGCATAGTTAGCGTTATCGATGCGAAATATCTTGTCGAACTCCTGTCCGCTGCCCAATACGCGCAGCATCTCGATACTGTTGCGCAGCCGAGCGACGAATTGCGCGATCGAGCCATCGATCAGGAAAGCGGTAAGTACCAACAACAACAGCGACAATCCACCCGCGAGTACCATCCGTCGCAGGTGCTTGACGCCCGAGGCGGCCGAATACATCGTAAAAATGACGCCCAGCAACGCCGCCGTGGTCGGCTTACCCATGAAGGTCAGCCACCCGCCGACGGCCACCAGAACGCTGCCGGTCACGGCGACGCGAATTCGTGCGTCATCCATGAGTAGCAGCCCGGTGAGGGCCAGCATGACGGACTGGAACGTTAGCGAGTTGTAGCTCGGTGTAACGAGCCAGCCGGGGAAGCTCGCCAGCGACATCGGCGCCAAGGCCAGCCCCATCGCCCAGTCCGCCTTTGACACGCCCGCGCCATCCATCGCCGCGCGGTGCACCAGACTGATTGACAGAAAACTGGCGAGGCCAAAGGTTATCAATACATTGGCCTGACGCAGCGCACCAATGTCCCCCCCCACCAGAGAGTAAAGTGGTCGGTAGACGAACCCAAATAACGAGACCGGGATATTCAGCGAGTAGGCGTCAGGGGCGACAATGGACGTCAGATAGAAACTTTCGTCTGTAAGATCAAAGCCGTAGCGACAATAATGCAGCGCAAATCCGAGTATAAGGAGGGCGACCGCTGCGGCTAACAAAACCAGAAGCCCATCGCGCCACGGCACTGCCCTGATCTCTATCCCCCGCGCGATTCTCCCTCCCACCCCGAACACCCCAGTCGCCAATGAATCCGCAGATTTTAGCCGAAGCACAAGAGGACGTCACCAAGAGCGAATGTTTCACGAACAAGCCGTATCGTGACGCAGCGCACCAAAAGGGAGGCCCGCCATATGCACCATGATGGTCAGATGTCAGGCTGCGCTCCCTTCACCCTCAATGCCGCGTGACCGGCAGTGACACCGTGACGGCGTCCCGCCATCTCGTCGCTGCCCGGATCGTTCGCGGGCAGGCGATGCTGCTCAATGTCCTGCACCACCTGTACCGTCGCATCGATGCCGTCGGTCAGCGGCTTCGGATCGAGGCCGATACCCAGCACCACCATCGCCATCGCCCCAAGCTGCGCGAACTCACGACGGCTCACATCCTTGAGCGATGTGACATGCGCATTTCCGACGCGTCCGAAAATCGCTCGCTTGACCGTCCACAGCGTGTAAGCCGCGCTTAGCACCAGCGTCAGCGACGCCAGTGCGCCGATCCAGAAATTGACCTTGATCGCGCCCATCAACACGAGGAACTCGCCAACGAAGCCGGACGTCCCCGGCATCCGCACGTTCGCCATCGAGAACAACATCACCAACGTCGCGAAGCGCGGCATCGTGGCAGCCACGCCGCCATAAGCGTCAATCGACGCGCTGGACGTCCCGTCGTACAGCATCCCCGTGCACAGCAGCATTGCGCCGGAGACAATGCCGTACGAGATCATCTGCATCACGGCGCCGTCGGTCCCCATCTCGGAGAACAGGAACAGCCCCAGCGTCTCCAAACCCATGTGCGCGACGGCCGAGTACGCCAGCAACTTGCGCAGATCCGTTTGCACCAGCGCCACCAGGCTCGCGTAAATCACGGCGACCAGCGACGGCAAGACCATGAGCGCCGCAAGGAAATGACTGGCATCGGGCGGCAGCGGCAGATTGAATCGAAGCAGTCCGTAGCCGCCGAGCTTGAGCATGCCGAGCATGACCGCAGCGCCGGTCGGCCCGTCAAGATGCACCTCGGGCAACCACGTGTGCACGGGCCACATCGGCACCTTGACCTAGAACGCCCCGAGAAAGCCGATGAACAACATCACCTGCACACCGCCAGGGGCAGATGCAGCGCCTGCCAACTCGCGATCTCGAAGCTCTGCATCTGCATGTACAGATAGAGCATCGAGAGGAGCATCATCAGCGAACCGGTCAGCGAGATGAAAAAGAACTTCAGGGCCGCGTGGGTGCGATTGGCGCGACCATACACGCCGATGAGCAGATAAAACGGCAGCAGAGTCGCTTCGAAGGAAACGACGAACAGCATGTCGTCCTGCGCCGTAAAGACGCCCTGCATCAGCCCCGACAACATCGGGAAGCTGCCGAAGTACGAACGCACGCGCGTCGTCACGGCGCGCCACACCGGTGAGCGCCACCAGCCACAGGGAAATGCCGTCGATGCCCACATGCCACGACGCATCGAGCGAATCGATCCGGCGAAAGCGCTCGACAAACTGCAGGCTGGCCACACGGGTACGAAACCCACGCACCAGCGGCACGATGGGCGCCGCCGATATCGCGGCTGCGATCAGCGAGGTCCAACGTACGGCATTGGGATGACGATCCCAGCCCAGCAGAATGACGAGTGCGCCAGCCGCGAAAGGAAGCCAGATGAGAAGGGACAAGATGGGAGACATTGGGGGCCCTGATGTGCCGCAACAAAATTCAGCGCGATGGCGCTATATCGACGTTGCCAGGGACGAACCTACCCCACACGCATCGCGGGTCGCGATGCGTGCACATCAAAGCAAATCAATGCCATCGGGAGGGGACGCCAGGCGCGGAGGCGTCAACGAAGGTGGCAAGCATACGTGCCCGAAAAATATTTTGCGTTGCAGCAATTTTACAAATGATTGCGAGTGCGTTGCCCGAACGTGCGGTCGGCGATTGCATCGGGTCGACCTTTCCGCGCGGCAGTCCCCAATGTGGATCAGGCCTTTGGGCGACGCAAATCGAACATCGGTCCGATCTCTGCATAGTCGCCGAGATAACCCGCGCGCATCACCGGATGCGCCTTCGCCGTATCGAAGATGCCGTCTTCGCGCAGATACTCGCGGCGGATGTGCACGCCGACGACCTGCCCCAAGGCGAGCCAGTTGTCCATCGGCTTGCCGTCGAGATTGTGCAGGCGCACGATCTGCAGCAACTTGCATTCGAGCGAGGCGGGCGACTCGGCCACATGCGGTACGTCGACATTGACGCCGGCGGCCTTCGTCAGCCCTGCCAGTTCGAACTCGTCGACGTCGTGCGGCACGGGGGCCGAAGTCCGGTTCATCTGCGTGACGAGCGACTTGCTCGTGAAATTCCAGACGAACTCGCGCGTGGCTTCGATGTTGGCAATCGAGTCTTTGTAGCCCTCACTGCAAAACCCGACGATCGGCGGGAACGTCGCAAAAGCGCCGAAGAAGCTGTAGGGCGCGAGGTTGACCCGGCCGTGCGCGTCGCTGCTGGAGATCCAGCCGATGACGCGCGGCGCGACAATCGCCTTGAACGGATCGTGAGACAGACCGTGACCCTTGGCCGGGTCATAGAAGTGAACGTCGTTGGACATGAGGCAGTGAAGATCCACGTGAATGAATGTCCCACACGATATCGCATTGCCACAGACCGCAGGTCAACAGCCAGCCAAAGATTCACCAATCGAAACAATCATTCCGGCAGTCAAAACACTCCACGCTTCAGGCAACCGCCCCACCTACGCCCCGAATGCCGTATGAATAAAGGCTTGCGGTGCCGCCCGGGCGGTCTCCGGCGAGATTCACCGATTTATGCGACGATTGCCCGTGTTGCGTCGCGCAAGGCGACGCGTTTTTCATTGCGCGCGCCACCACCGCGCAGACAGACCATGCCCGCCACACTCAAGATCGATTTTGTCTCCGATGTCGCCTGTCCCTGGTGCGCCATCGGCCTCGCCTCATTGAAGACGGCCCTCGGCCGTCTGGGCGACGAGGTCGACGCCGACCTACATTTCAGCCCCTTCGAACTCAATCCCGACATGCCGGTCGACGGCGTTCCGCTCGCCGATTACATGTCGCGCAAGTACGGCCTGTCGCCGGAACAGTTGGCACAGAATCAGGCCAACATTGGCGCGCGGGCGGCGGCCGAAGGGTTCCCGATGCGCATGGACCTGCGCACGCACGCCTACAACACGTTCGACGCGCATCGTCTGCTGCACTGGGCACAGACCGTCGGCAACGACACGCAGCTCGCCCTGAAGGAAGCGCTGTTGCGCGCCTACTTCGTCGAGGGCAAGCGCACGAGCGACCCGGAAGTGCTCGTCGACGCCGCGCGGCAAGCCGGCCTCGACACGGCGCGTGCGCGCGAGATCCTCGCCTCCGACGAGTATGCGGAGCAGGTGCGCGCGCTTGAGCGCCACTACCAGAATCTCGGCATCCAGTCGGTGCCGGCGATCATCTTCAACAACCGCCATCTCGTGAGCGGCGGACAACCGTCGGAAGTGTTCGAACAGGCCATTCGTCAGATTCTGGCCGAGGGCTGATCCGTCATGTCGTCCCTGCCCCCGATCGCCGATACCGCGGCGGCCAGCGCCCCAGCGGCGGCGCACACGCACGAGCCGCCCGCCACCGGGCGCGGACTCGCCATGACGGCGATTCTGCTCGCCGTCTCGCTCGCCAGTCTCGACACGGCGATCGCCAACACGGCCCTGCCGCAGATGGCACTCGATCTGAAAACGACGCCGTCGGCATCGGTCTGGATCGTGAACGCGTACCAATTGGCGATGGTGGCGACCCTGCTTCCGTTCGCTTCGCTCGGCGAGCGCGTCGGGCACAAACGCGTCTTCATGTCGGGTGTGGCGGTGTTTCTCGTGGCGTCGCTGCTGTGCGCCCTGTCGCCGACGCTCGGCTTTCTCGCAGGCGCTCGCGTCTTGCAGGGCGTGGGGGCCGCTGCGGTCATGAGCGTGAACATCGCGCTTATCCGGTTCCTGTATCCGGCGCATCAACTTGGGCGCGGTGTGGGCCTGAACGCGCTGATCGTCGGTATTTCGTTCGCCATCGGGCCAACGTTGGCGTCGCTCGTCCTCGCGTTCGGGAGCTGGCCGTGGCTGTTCCTGATCAACGTGCCGACGGCGTTGCTGGCGCTGGCGTTCTCGCGCCGCAACCTGCCCGACACACCGCGCAGCGCGCACAAGCCGGACATGATCGCCGCGTTGCTCAATGTGGCAACGTTTGCGCTGCTGATCTTTGCGCTGAGTCAGAGTGCTCAACGGGCCGATTGGCGTCTGACGGTGACGTGCTTCGTGGGCGCGATTGTGTTTGGCTGGGCCTTGATTCGCCGTGAGCGTGGCCATCGCGCGCCGATGCTGCCAGTCGACTTGCTGCGTCTGCCCGCCTTTGCGCTCTCTACGCTCACGGCCATCTGTGCGTTTGCGACGCAGGGGCTGGGACTCGTGTCGTTACCGTTCTATTTCGAGAACGTGCTGCATCGCAGTCCTATCGAGACAGGCTTTCTGATGACGCCCTGGCCGTTTTTCGTGGCCGCGATTGCGCCCTTGGCGGGACGTCTGTCCGACCGTTATCCGCCCGGCGCGCTGGGCGCGATTGGCCTGGCAATGCTGAGCGCGGGCATGGGGTTGCTGGCGATCATGCCCGAACACGCGCAGCTGTGGGATATCGGCTGGCGGATGGCGTTGTGCGGTCTGGGGTTTGGTTTCTTCCAGTCGCCGAATCTGAAGGCGTTCATGCACAGCGCACCGCCGGAGCGCAGTGGCGGGGCAAGCGGCATGGTGGGAACGTCGCGACTGCTGGGGCAAGCGACGGGCGCTGCACTCGTGGCCCTGGCGTTGGGCATCGCAGGCGCCCAAGGTTCGTTGTGGGCGTTGGCGTGGGGTGCGGCGTTCTCGGCCGCAGGCTGTCTTGCGAGCGGCCTGCGCTTGGTGCGCAGTCGGGCTTGATCGCGCACAGGAGAAACACGCCAGGGAACCGACGTGTTCCCCCTAGGCGATTCAGGAGGACGATTCGGTGACGCGTCGTTTGACCTTGATGTCCGCCACCGGGATCACCGCGGCCACCGCATCCCCGAGCAAGCGACGCAACTCGGTGGATTGGCCGACCAGATCGGCCAACGTGTAGCGGTCGAGCACCGCAAAATAGGTGCGCAACGCCTCGCCCAGCACGCCGCGCAGGTTGCACGCCGACGTGATGACACAGGCGTTATCGCCTTGGTGGAAGCACTCGACCATCGCGAAGTCGGGCTCCATCGCCCGCACCACCTCGCCAAGCCCGATGCGCTCCGGTGCGCGTCCCAGTCGAATCCCGCCCGAGCGCCCGCGCACCGTGTGCAAGTAGCCCAGTTGGCCGAGCTTCTGCACGATCTTCACGAGGTGGTTCTTGGGGATGTCGAACGCATCGGCCACGGCCTGCACGTGCACCAACTCGTCGGGGTGAACCGCGACGTAGATCAGGGTGCGCAAACTGTAATCGGTGTGGTCGGTGAGTCGCATTCGACGGGGGAAGCGCGGCAGGAACGGGTCAGGCGGCACCAAGTGCCGCCTGCAACTATCGCGAACCAGTTTAACATGGCTTTCATAGGCATCTTATGCTGCGCCGAAGCCATGCGCCGCCGGTATGCCTCGACTCGCCAAGGGATCGCCTTACCAGCGCACGGTCATCCCGCCCATCCAGGAATAGTCATACGTCTGCGGATTGAGGCCGCGTCGATAGCCGACGTCCAGATCCAGCCACGACTTCGGGCTGTAGATCGCACCGAGAATCATGAACGCCGGGTGCGTCCGCTGCGTGAAGTCGGGGTTCTGCGAAGCGCCCACATCCAGAATGAGCTGCGTTGTCGGCAACACGCGATACAGCACCGCCCCTGAGACCTTCCACAATGACTGGCGATCGCCTTGACGGTTCGGCTGATAAGCGGCCCCGGCGTTGAACAGAAACGTCCATTTGTCGATCTCGTATTGCGTGAGCAAGGTCGCCCCGGCGTTCACCCGACCGCTGCCAAGCCCGCGCTGGTCGTTACCCGTAGGGAAACTCAGGTACGGCTTGAGGCCGATGCTGAACGCCCCGTCGTCGTACATCCGCCACTTGGCGCCCGTCTCCACATCGCCAACACCATTGCCGGCGGCGTCCGAGCGGTTTTGAAGGTGCGTATAGGGCACGTCGACATACAGATCGAGCGCCTCTCCCACCCCTCGGGTGAGCGTGCTGTTCCAGAGCGTCTGGCGGCCGATTTCCGGCTGCTTCGACGTCACTTCGCCATTGGTCTCGAACTGCCAGTTGCCGTCGCCCTGTGTGCCGGTATCGTCGGACACCAGCGGATGGGCGGCGAAGGCGCTGAGCGGACAGAGCAGCGCCAGAGACATCAGTTGCTTCTTCATGAGTCGTTCTCTTGCTTACGTGTGCCGCCCCGGCGCGGCGAGCGGCGGGGCGAGCGTGTGTGTGTGATTGTCAGCTCCCGCCCGGCCGGGCGGGAGCGTTGTATGAAATCAATGGCGGTAACGATTCGGCCGTCTCGGCTGACGCGGCCGATACCCGATCAGAACCAGCGGCCAAAGCGGCGGATGTAGATCGTCTTCACCACTTGGGCGAGAGCGATGTAGCCGAGCATGGTCGCAGCCAGCCAGTAGAAGTACGTCCCCGGCAGGGCCACGAAGCCCAGCGCTTCGGCAAAGGGCGAGTAAGGCAGCCAGCAGGCCAGCGCGATCGCCACCGTCGTCGACAGCATGATCGGCAGCGCCGGCGTGCTTTGCAGGAACGGGATCTTCTGCGTGCGCAGCAAGTGAACGACCAGCGTCTGCGACACCAACCCTTCGACGAACCAGCCCGAGTTCATGATGACCTGCCCCGCATCGCCGCCATGCGCGTGATACAGCGCGCCCGCACCGAACACCGTCCACATCAGCGCATAGGTCGTGATATCGAACACCGACGAGGTCGGTCCGAGCCACAGCATGAAGCGCCGGATGTTGCCCGCGTCCCACTTGCGCGGCTTCTTGAGGAATTCCGGATCCATGCGATCCCATGGCAGGAACATTTGCGAGATGTCGTACACAAGGTTCTGCACGAGCAATTGCATCGCGAGCATCGGCTGCCACGGCAGGAATGCGCTCGCCACCAGCACCGAGAACACGTTGCCGAAGTTCGAGCTGGCCGTCATGTTCAGGTACTTGAGGATGTTGCCGAAGGTCTCGCGGCCCTTGATGACGCCCTCCTCCAGCACCATCAGGCTCTTTTCGAGCAGGATGATATCGGCGGTTTCCTTGGCGATATCGGCACCGGTATCCACCGAGATGCCGACGTCGGCATCGCGCAGCGCCGCGGCGTCGTTAATGCCGTCGCCCAGGAAGCCCACCGTGTGACCGTTGGCCTGCAAGGCCTTGACCACGCGCGCCTTGTGCAGCGGTGCGAGCTTGGCGAACACAGTCGTGCGACCGACCGCCTCGCGCAGCGTGGCGTCGTCCATCGGTTCGATGTCCGTGCCGAGCAGCGGCGTGCCGGGTTCCAGGCCGACCTGACGGCACACGTTGATCGTGACGATCGGGTTGTCGCCGGTCAGCACCTTCACCGTCACGCCATGCTCGCGCAGTGCGGCAATGGCCGGGGCGGCCGAGTCCTTGGGCGGATCGAGGAAGGTCAGAAAGCCGCAGACCGTCAGTCCCGCTTCGTCGGACGTTTTGTACTGCGTCTTCGTCTCGCCTGCCGGGATGTCGCGCGTCGCCACGACGAGCACGCGGAACCCGTCGGCGTTGTATGCCTCGGCGCGCGCCAGCAGGATGGCACGAGCCGCATCGTCGAGCGCGCGCACGCCCTGGGGGGTCTGCACGTGCGTGGAGACGGACAGCATCTCCTCGACGGCGCCCTTGGTAATCATCAGGTGCTCGCCGTGCGCGTCGGCCACCACCACCGACAGGCGCCGGCGCACAAAGTCGAACGGCAATTCGTCGATCTTGGCGAAGTCGCGCGGTTGCACCGCCTCGCCGATCTCGTTGGCACGGCGGATGATCGCGACATCGATCAGGTTGCGCTGGCCACTCTGGTGATAGCTGTTGAGCCAGCCCAGACGCAACACGTCTTCGCGCTCGTCGCCCGCCACATCGAGATGTTGTTCGAGAATGATGCGGTCCTGCGTGAGCGTGCCAGTCTTGTCGGTGCACAGCACGTCCATGGCACCGAAGTTCTGCACCGAGTTCAGGCGCTTGACGACCACCTTGCGGCGCGACATCGCCATGGCGCCGCGCGCCAGGTTGGCGCTCACGATCATCGGCAGCATTTCCGGCGTCAGACCGACGGCCACGGCCAGCGCGAACGTCAGCGCGCTCACCCAGTCGCCCTTGGTCAGACCGTTGATCATGAAGACGACCGGCACCATCACCAGCATGAAGCGAATGAGCAGCCAGCTCACGCTATTCACGCCGCGATCGAAGCTCGTCTCGACCCGCTTGTGACTCACTACGTTCGTTGCCAGCGCGCCGAAATACGTGTCGCCCGCCGTGGCGACGACCACGCCGGTGGCCGTGCCGCTGACCACGTTTGTGCCCATGAAGCAGATATTGGACAGATCGAGCAGGTTCGCATTGCCCTGCCCGGCCGTCGTCTCGGCGGACTTTTGCGCGACGGCACCCAGCGTGTCGTACTTCTCGACGGGCAGCGCTTCGCCCGTGAGGACCGCCTGACTGATGAACAGGTCGCGCGATTCGATCAAACGCAGGTCGGCCGGGATCATGTCGCCCGCCTGGAGCGTCACGATGTCGCCCACGACCAGCTCGCGCATGGCGACCTCGTGACGCTCCGGCTCGCCCGTCGCCGTCACACGGCGGCGAACGCTGGCCGTGGTGCGCACCATCGCCTTGAGCTTCTCGGCCGCGCGCAGCGACCGGAACTCGGAGAAAAAGCGCAACAGGCCGCTGATCGTCACCATCGTGAGCAGGATGGAGATGCCCATGTAGTCTTCATCGCCCGGATCGGCGAAGTAGACGTCGGTGAAATAGCTGACGGTGGCGAGCGCCAGCAGGACCATCACGAAGGGGTTCTTGAAGGCGCCGAACAATTGCACCGCCCAGTGCGGCGGCTTGTCGTGCGCGATTTCGTTAGGGCCGTAGCGTGTCTGGCGCTGACCGACGTCGGCGAGCGTGAGCCCTTTCAGGTCGGTGTCGAGGGTGTGCAGGACGTCCTGCAGCGGCTCATTGGCGAGTCGGGCAACGACGTCGGGGCCGACGGGCGGCAAGTCTGAGGATGTCGAGCGTTCGACGAAGCCGCGCTGCTTGCGGCGCGAGTGAAGGTGCTTGTTCATGACGAATTCCTGGCGCGGCTTACGCGGGTATGGCGGCCGGCCGGTCTCGTCAGGCGCTACCGGAGGTCATGTCTCCGAAAAAAACGCGCGAACGTATCCAGCCGCGCCGCGCGGCGCGCGGTCGGTGATGGTGAAAAGATTTGTGGATCGCCCGTCGGAACCCCACGTGCCAAGCACAGGGTCCCGACGGGCCTCATTCGACTACTTCCATCTTCCATATTGGACTCCTTACATTTTTATTTTCGGTACACCGGCAGGCACTGGCGCTCTGTCTGGCAAGAAACACCGTTGCGACAGGGACGACGGAATCAGCCGTGTGTGGACCTGGCGCCAGCGCTCGCGTGTCGGGCGGCATCGTCGGACCAGTACACGCGGCGCACGCTGCGCTCGCCGGACAGGCGCATGACGAGCGAAGTGAGCGACGCGCGCGAAGCGGCCGGACAGTCGAGCGTGACGGTGGCCGAGGCTTCGTCGCGATCGCTCCAGCGGGTGATGCTGACGCGCGTGGCACGCAGGCCGAGGGCAGTGAGATCGATGAACATCTGCTTGCGCAATGCCCCAAGGGCATCGGCCAGGCAGACGATGGTCAGACGCGACACCGGGGTGGGGAGCGTCGGCGGGCGCTGGAAAGCCTGAAAAGTTTGCAACGTTTGAATAGCGCGCATGATTTCCTCGCATGGCTGCGAATCGTCCTTACCGCGCACGGCACGGACGGCCGGCCGGTGCGGGCGCGCCGTTGCGATGCCAAACGCATGCGCAAGACGACAACGCCCCTCACGGGCACGACAGTGAAATTTCTGCGGGAATTGCGCCGGAGCGGTCACGCTCAAGACGAGCGTTCGGTGGCGCTAGACACCGCATCCTGCATGAGGACGCGGCACAGGGAATGGCTGTGGATCCTCAGGCAATCAGTCGATCAAAGGTCGACTACTACTGGCATCGGAATTCACGGACAAACCCCTTAAGTGGAAGACAGGGCGGATGGTAACTGCTGCCAAATTGCAACGTCAAGCACAAATTGCTGCGCCGCACACCAGATGGGAACTTGCCCATACACGGTGGCGCCGCCGACGAAGTGAAGCGTGCGACGGATTCGCCACACGTGAGACATTTGGGCGAACTGTACGGCGAAATGCCGCTGCGCAGGCGGGGGCGCAGGTGGGTTTGCGGTGCAAATGTGCCGCCAGGCCGGCACGCGCGTCGTCGCTATCGCATCACGTTCGGTGGACCGCGTCCGCTCCCTGGGCGCTGAGGACGTGATCGACTACCGCCAGGGCGACGGACTTGCCGAGGCCATGCGCCTGCCCCGGGGCCGGGGGTCGATGCGGCGATCGATCGGGTGTCGGCTGACTCGGCCACGGCGCTGCTGCCTTTGCTCCGCCACAACGGCGAGATGGTATGCGTGGTCGGCCGTCCACAAGACAAACACATCCCCCGCAGGCCAAGGCCATTTCGCTGCATGACGTTGCACCGGGCTTCGCCTACCCGCAAGGAGACGCCGACAGCCTGGCGAAATCGCGCGCGTCGGGGAAACCCTTTACCCTACCGCTACCGTTGCCTGGTGTTAAACCCGGCTGACGTATTGCGCCTCGCTGGAGGCGGACGTGACTTGATCCCGCCGCGGGCTAATGCGACGAACACCGTGAGCCGTTCGAAACAATACATGCATCGACGATCCGTCGTGCGAGTAAGATAGAACATCTTTTGAAGTTGGTTGGCCCCTACCCGAAAAAAGCCGACATGCGCCAAAGGCGCCAATATTTTGTGATCAATACACCCGGTGCGGAGCAAGTATCATTGGTCCGTCACCCAGTGCTTGCAACAGGAGCGATGTCATGGTCAATACCGCGTTGTTCGTCCGGCTGGAAGCGAAACCGGGCAGGGAGCAGGACGTAGAAGCCTTTCTGATGGGCGGATTGCCGCTCGTCGAAGCGGAGCCCGCAACGATCACGTGGTATGGTCTGCGCCTCGGGCCGTCCACGTTCGGCATCTTCGACACTTTTCCCGACGAAGCCGGCCGCCAGGCGCATCTTGCGGGCAAGGTCGCCGAGGCGCTGATGGCGAACGCCGCCGACCTTTTTGCCAGGCCGCCCGAAATCGCGCACATCGACGTGCTCGCGGCGAAACTGCCCGGCTAGCTGGCCTGCGTATTGCCGCCGCCCCAGCGGATGAACTCCCGTCGGAAGCCGTCCCCCGAAGTCGCGCGCGATGGCTTCGTGCGCGTGCGTGGCGCGCGCGAACACAACCTGAAGAATATCGACGTTGACATTCCACGCGATGCGCTCGTTGTATTCACGGGCGTTTCCGGCTCCGGCAAGTCGTCGCTTGCGTTCGGCACGCTCTACGCCGAGGCGCAGCGCCGCTACTTCGAGTCGGTCGCGCCTTACGCGCGCCGGCTGATCGAACAGGTCGGCGTGCCCGAATTCGATTCGATCGAAGGATTGCCGCCCGCCGTCGCACTTCAGCAGCAGCGCGGCACGCCGAGCGCGCGCTCGTCGGTGGGAAGCGTCACGACGCTTTCCAGCCTCGTGCGTATGCTTTACTCGCGCACCGGCAGCTATCCGCCGAAGCAGCCGATGCTCTACGCCGAGGACTTCTCGCCGAACACCGTCCACGGCGCCTGCCCCACGTGCCACGGGCTCGGACGCGTGTACGAAGTCAACGAAAAGTCGATGGTCCCCGACGATACGCTCACGATCCGCGAGCGCGCAATCGCCGCGTGGCCGCCCGCATGGCACGGGCAAAATCTGCGCGACATCTTAGTCACGCTCGGCTACGACGTAGATATTCCGTGGCGCGAGCTGCCAAAAAAAGACCGCGACTGGATCCTATTCACCGACGATACGCCCACGGTACCCGTCTACGCCGGCTTAACGCCCGAGGAAACGCGGCTTGCGCTCAAGCGCAAGATGGAGCCGAGCTATCAGGGCACGTTCACCGGCGCGCGCCGCTATGTGCTGCGCACGTTCGCGAATACGCAAAGCGCGCTGATGAAGAAACGCGTGTCGCGTTACATGATCGGCAGCGAGTGCCCGGCATGTCACGGCAAGCGATTGAAGCGCGAGGCCTTGTCCGTGACGTTCGCCGGACTTGACATCGCAGCGTTCTCGCAGATGCCACTCGTGCGCCTCGCCGACCTGCTCGGCCCGATCTCACGTGGCGAACTTCCCGCGCACACCCACGGCATCGACGGCGACAGCGCGATCCTTGGTAAGCAGGCGATGCGCGAAGCGACCGAGAAGCGCGTGGCAGCGGGCGGCTCCGCGCACAAGGCGGCGCCGAACGTGCGGCGTACGCGCAACATGTCGGACGAGAAGCGCGTCGCAGCGCAGCGCATCGCGGAGGAATTGCTCGAGCGCCTCACGACACTGATCGACCTCGGGCTCGGTTACCTTGCGCTCGATCGCTCGACGCCTACGCTTTCATCGGGCGAATTGCAGCGCTTGCGGCTCGCGACGCAGCTCGCCTCGCAACTATTCGGCGTCGTGTACGTTCTCGACGAGCCGTCGGCAGGGTTGCATCCTGCCGATGGCGAAGCGCTTTTCACGGCGCTCAAGCGGCTGAAAGCGTCGGGCAATTCGCTTTTCGTCGTCGAGCACGATCTGAACATGATGCGACGCGCGGACTGGCTCGTCGATGTCGGCCCGGCCGCGGGCGAAGCAGGCGGTCACGTGGTGTACAGCGGGCCGCCGGCGGGGCTCGCGAAGGTCGAGGCGTCGCAGACGCGCAAGCATCTCTTCGCCACGCACAAGCGTGCCGCGTACACGCCCCGCACGCCCTCGGGCTGGTTGCGGCTCGCGAAAATCACGCGCAATAATCTGCACGGACTCGATGCCGCATTTCCGCTCGGCTGCTTCACGACCGTGACCGGCGTCTCGGGCTCGGGCAAATCGAGCCTCGTCAGTCAGGCACTGCCGGAGCTCGTCGCGGAACGCCTCGGCCGCACGATCACACCGGACGCCGACGAAGAACTCGACCCGCTCCTCGCCGCCGAGACACAGCCGACTGGCGGCGACATCGTCGAAGGAATGGAGGCGATCCGGCGGCTCGTGCGCGTCGACCAGAAGCCGATCGGCCGCACGCCGCGCTCAAATCTCGCGACCTACACCGGCCTCTTCGATCACGTGCGCAGGCTCTTCGCCGAGACGCCCGCCGCCCGCAAGCGCCGCTACGACGCGGGCCGCTTCTCGTTCAACGTTGCGAGCGGCCGCTGCCCGACGTGCGAAGGCGAAGGGTTTGTCAGCGTCGAACTGCTGTTCCTGCCGAGCGTGTACGCGCCCTGCTCAACCTGCCACGGTACGCGCTTCAACGCACCGACGCTCGAAATCGAATGGCGTGGCAAGAACATCGCGCAGGTGCTGGGATTGACGGTCGATGCCGCCTGCGACTTCTTTGCCGACGAAGCGCAAGTCATGCGCCCGCTGCAAGTGCTGCAGGACATCGGCCTCGGTTATTTGCGGCTTGGACAGCCCGCGACGGAGTTATCGGGCGGCGAGGCGCAGCGCATCAAGCTCGCGACCGAACTTCAGCGCGCGCAGCGCGGCGACTCGCTCTACATCCTCGACGAGCCGACGACAGGCCTCCACCCCGCCGACGTCGACCGGCTGATGACGCAGTTGCAGGGACTCGTCGACGCAGGCAACACGGTGATCGTCGTCGAGCATGACATGCGTGTCGCGGCGCACAGTGACTGGCTGATCGACATCGGACCGGGCGCGGGCGACGACGGCGGAAGGACGGTTGCCTGCGGCCCGCCTCGTGAAGTTGCGAATGTGGCAGAGAGCCGCACTGCCGCTTACCTGCGCGATCGTTTGTCGTAAGGCCGAAGCCGTAACGCCGGTCAGTTAAGGTTCTTCGTCCGGTATCGATTCGCTGCCGTAGTACATGCACAATGTCAGCCGGCAGGGTAACGGGCATCCTTCGGTTTGCCCGTTCACTACCGGAGGAAACCAAGATGGCTGACTTGCTCGTTGATTCGCCCTCCCTGAATCTCGTCGCTATTGACGTCGCTCGCTAGTCGAACGCTGTGTTGATTGAATCATCGAACGGCAAGCGGCAACGCTTTCGGATGTCGAACAGCGCGGCCGACTTTGACCGATTGTCGAGTTATCTTCACGCGCTACCGGGGCGCTGCAAGGTCGCGCAGACGCTGTGAGAGGGCCATCTTGCGGCGCTTGGGCAATTTGGAGCGAAGCTGCAATTGCGCCTCGCCGTAAAGCCGAAACACTCGATTGCGGCTCACACGCCAGTCTTCGCGCTTGAGCAACACATGCACGCGCCGATAGCCGTCGCGAACCCGGGTATGCGCAACTCGCGCATACGGGCTCGCAACGCCGTCTGGGGATCCTTGACGCTACGGTAGTAGCGGGTGCTGTGCGCTTGCTTGACCAGCCCACACGCCCGACACTTGGGGAGGTGCAAGTGATCTACGATGTAGTCCACGGCTTGCGCTTCATCGCCAACCGCCGAAAAGAGATTTCCGCGCTGAAACACTAACACTCATTTCCGTCCTGGCTTTCTCAACCAGATCAGTCCGGTTCATGATGAATGCCGGTACGAGGCAGGTCGGGAAGAAGCGCTACGCGCTTTGGCTGTTGACGTGGTGTCCCAGCCCGCTCGCCGGACTTCAGCCCCGGCAACTCGAGCCCGATTGCCGGCAGGTCCGCGTCGAGCGATTCCTCGAGCAGGCTCATTCTGTAACAAGGCGCAAGCATCGGCGGGAGCTTTGCGGCAAACTACCGGCTCGGATCATTCGTGTGCCGCACGAATGCATTTGTCGATCGACCAATATGGAAGCTCATCATGGCCAGCTCGCCCCGCATCAGCATCGCCATCCTCGACGATTACCAAAACGTAGCGCTGGAAATGGCGCGCAAAACGCTAGGCGTCCTCGGTCTCGGACATATCGGATCAGCCGTCGGTGTGATTGGGCGCGCTTTCCAGATGAATGTGATTTCCTGGCGCCAGAACTTCACGGCGGAGCGCGCCGAATCAAAGGGTGTGCAACGGGTCGACAAAGACACCTTGTTCTCGACGTCGGACTTCCTCAGCCTCCACTTTCGCCTGAGCGAACGGACTCAAGGGCTGGTCGGCGCCGAAGCGTTTGCGCGGATGAAGAAGACAAGCCGTCTGATCAATACGTCGCGAGGTCCGATTGTCGATACGTCGGCGCTGATCGACGCGCTAACGAGCGGTCAGATCGGTGGCGCCGCAATCGATGTGTATGACGCCGAGCCACTCGAACTGGCTCATCCGTTGCGCTCGCTTCGGAATGTACTGCCTACGCCGCACATCGGATACGTCACGCGCGAGCGCTATCAGACGTTTTACGGCGATACGATACGCAATTTCGTCGAGTGGCTCGATCAGTCGCAACGGATCGATCATGCGTAAGGGCGCGCCATTCATCCCACTTGGCTCCAGAGACGGGGGTTGGAGTACGAAGCTCGATCCCGTATCGCTCAAGCTCTTTGTGCGCGTGGTCGAAGAAGGCACCATCGCCGGCGCGTCGGAGATCGAGCACATCGCCGCACCCGCTGTCAGCAAGCGGCTCAGAGAACTCGAAGAACTCTTCGGCACGCCTTTGCTCACACGCACGAACAAAGGCATCAGTCCGACCGCGGCAGGCGCAAAGCTGTCCGTCCTCGCGCGTGACGTGCTGGACGACATGCGAAATATCGTGCTGCAAATGAAGGCGTACTCGGATGGCCTGCGGGGATCCGTGCGCGTGCTCGTCAATATCTCCGCGATCTCGACCGATATGCCGCCGATTATCAAATCGTTCACCGAGCGCTATCCCGACATCAACATTTCTCTGCTCGAACGCGACAGCCTCGCGATCACCGAGAGTATCGCCGAAAACGTTGCTGAAATCGGCGTCTTCACCCGCTTGCCTCATAGCGCCGACATAGAGGTCCATCCGTTTCGTACGGACGAACTCAAGGTTCTGGTGCCATCGGGTCATCCACTCGCACATCGCCGGCATGTCACGTACATGGAGACGCTCGCCTATGAGCATGTCGTTCTCCGGGCGGGAACGCATTTGCACTTTCAGATGCTGACGGCAGCAAGCCAGGCCGGCAAGACCTTGCGTGCGAAGGTCGAAGTATCGTCGTACGACGCGTTGTGCCGAATGGTCCAGGTCGGCATAGGCATCGGCATTCTTCCTGCCGGCAATGCGGCGTTGTACCGCCTACCGGGCACGCGGCTTCTGAAGCTGGACGAGGCGTGGGCCAAGCGGGAACTGGTGGTCTGCGTGCGACGCAAGGACGCGCTTTCCCCCGTCGCGCGCCTGTTCTTCGACTACCTGCTCGGCAGCACTCAAGGCTAGTCGCACACGCTCCCGCCATAACGGTTGGCGATGGCGGGATAGCCAACCGCTCATGTACAGCGCGCAACCGCTCCTTTAGCATGAAGAACCTCGAAACGCACAAGTAGCGTTGGTTCCTTCGCCCGTCGTGTGCCCTCTCCCACAGACATGCTCACCGGCCGGGCGCCACCTGGATCAATAGAACGACAATGAACAATACCGGAGCAATGGAGACAGGACGCGCGGGTGCCGCTACGTCCAGCAATCAGATCGGGCGCGCGCAGCGCTACGTCACCCTAGGAGGCTCGTGGGGTGCATGGCTGTTCGACGCGCTCGACGCGACCGTATTCGGCTTCGTGATTCTCGCCGTCTCGCGTACGTTTTCGGCTTCGCTTGCCGACGTGGTATCCACTGTCGCGTGGTTTCTTCTGGCGACGGGCATCGGCGGATTCCTCCTCGGCAATATCTCCGACAAGATCGGACGCAAACGCACGCTGCTCATCTCGGTGCTGACGTATGCGACGGGCACTCTGTTGTGCGGATTTGCCCACAGCATCGCGGAATTGAACGTGTACCGATTTGCGGTCGGCATTGGCGTAGGCGGGCTTTGGTCGGCCGCCGTCGCCCTCATTAGCGAAATCTGGGCACCGTCAGGACGCGCCAAGGCAATCGCCGTGATGCAGACGGGGTGGTCGGGCGGTAGCCTGCTGGCCGCCGTCTTCGCCTGGACATTGCTCGATGCGTCGAACCCCGACTCGTGGCGACGCCTGTTTATTATCTCCAGCATTCCGGCGTATTGCATCGCGCTGTTCATTCTCGTCTTTGTCAAAGAGTCGCCCGTCTGGCTGGCCAATCGCGAGTATTTGAAAAGCAATGCGAGCAAGGCCAATCTGCTGCAGATTTTTCAGCCCAAGTACCGGCGCACGACGCTGCTTGCACTGCTCATTTCGATCATGGGTATGTACGGTTACTGGATCATCACGACGTTCACGCCGACGTATCTGCAGAGTATCTTGCATGTGCGCATCGATCAGGCTCCCGTCTTTCTGGTGTGGACGGGCATCGGCGCAACGCTTGGCTATCTTGCGTACGGCTGGCTCGCCGAGCGAATCGGCAGGCGCGCGGCGTTCGCCGCTTTCTTTGTGGGAATCGCAGTGGCCGTGCCCGTCTTCGCATACGGGGCGACGATGATTCCCCTGACCAACGGCAAACTCGAATTCAACGCACGGAACATCGTGACGATCGGCATGTTGTCCGCGCTGCTCGGATTCTGCACGGGCTATTTCAGCGGCTTCGGTGCATGGTATGCGGAACTCTTCCCCACCAGCATCCGCTCGACGGCAGCCGGCTTTTGCTTCAACTTTGGCCGCGTGGGCGCAATTGCCGGAATCAAACTCGTCCCGGCTCTGATTCCCATCCTGGGATTCACGATGACCTATTGCATCGCTTCGATCGCTTATGTACTGGCCGCAATACTCGTGTTCACGCTTCGCGAGACGCAAGGCGTCAAGCTCACTAGCGGAAACTGATTTTCTCAACCTCTTATTTGCAAGCTCATGAAGACCTATCGAATCGGACAGATCGTCCCTAGCTCGAATACGACGATGGAAACGGAGATTCCGGCCATGCTGACGGCCCGTTACGACCTGTTCCCGCAAGAACGCTTTACGTTCCACTCCGCGCGCATGCGCATGATGCATGTCACTCCGGAAGAACTGAAGAAAATGGACGTCGATAGCGACCGTTGTGCGCTCGAACTCAGCGATGCACGCTGCGATGTGCTCGCCTATGCGTGCCTCGTCGCCATCATGTGTCAAGGCGCCGGCTATCACCGCGTGTCGGAATCCCGCCTGAAGCAGACTGTCGAAGGCAATAACTGGCCGACGCCGATCATCAGCTCCGCCGGCGCTTTGGTCGATGGCGTGAAGACCATGGGTTTTAAGCGCGTAGCGATCATTACGCCGTACATGAAGCCACTAACGCAACAGGTCGTCGATTACATCCAGAGCGAAGACATCGAAGTCACTGATGCGATGAGCCTCGAAGTGTCCGACAACCTCGCCGTCGGCCGTCTCGATCCGATGAATCTCATTGGACATGCAGACCGCCTCGACATCAGCAACGCAGATGCTGTCGTGCTCTCCGCATGCGTGCAAATGCCGTCGCTGCCTGCTATTCAGGCAGTCGAAGATCGGATCGGCAAGCCGGTTCTGTCGGCCGCGACGTCGACTGTCTACCGCATCCTCAAAACACTCGGCCTCGACGCACAAGTGCCGAGCGCGGGACATCTGCTGTCAGGCAAATACTGAGGTTCTCTCGCAACAAGATGGGCCGGTATTCTTTGCCCCCCCCCGAGCGAACGATCCGATCGATGTAGCAAATCGTGACTCCAGCGATGGCGAAAGTGTTCAAATGCCGACACCATCGCTGGACGTGATGCTGCTATCCGCACCGCCCCGGATTTGGTGGAGGCTCGAATTCCTGAAAGAATCGAGCCATGCGCAAGAAGGCAATGAAGTTTTCCTCGACGGTTCGCGAGCGAGCAGTACGTTTGGTGCGCGAGCCGCGTAGCGAACATCCGTCGATACGGGCGGCGGGTCGAGTCGATTGCAGCAATGATCGGCCGTACGTCGCAGGCGCCGCACGAATGGGTCAAGCGCGACCACCGACGAGCGCGAACGGCTCAAGGCGCTGGACGCATCAACTGAAACCAACCAGTCTCCACCATTCCCGGTGCAGCGCCCAATCCTGGGAATGGCTCAGAGGTCATGTGTTCGCCGCTCGGCAGCTCGGCCGCGACACGCGCATCGAAGCGCATTACAGCACGTATCGAATTACCCCGGACCTCGCTGGACACCGCTGAATTTTCCCTTACTCGTTCTCTTCGAAGTAATGTCCGAACTTGACCTGCTTGGTGCGGATATAACGTTCGTTCTCTTCACGCATCGGGATGTCGAGCGCCACGCGCTCGCACACCGGGATACCGTGCTTCGCGAGCGTGTCGAACTTCTTCGGATTGTTGCTCATGAGGCGCACCGAACGCACGCCGAGAATGCGCAGAATCGCGGCTGCCGAGTCGTATTCACGGGCGTCGTCGGGCAAGCCCAAATCGAGATTGGCCTCGACGGTATCGCGGCCCTGTTCCTGCAGCAAATACGCGCGAATCTTGTTGCTCAGGCCAATACCCCGCCCTTCGTGTCCCCGCAGGTACAGCATCACGCCGCGCCCTTCCTCGGCAATCTTGCGCATCCCCGCATCGAGTTGCTCTCCGCAATCGCAGCGATAGGAACCGAAGACGTCCCCCGTCAGGCATTCGGAGTGCAGACGCACGAGCGTGGGCGCATCGCCGCCGACATCGCCCATGACCAGCGCGAGGTGCTCGTTGTCGCTGCCCTTGACGCGAAACGCGTGAGAGATGAAGGTGCCGTATCGGGTCGGCAGGGTCGCCGTTGCGACAAGCTCGACGCATTCGCCAGCGTCGCACGCGGGCGTGGCAGAGGCAGTACCAGGGGACTTCATGTTGACGTTCAAACAGGCCGAAATTGGGGAGTCGCCCGCCACCGGATGGCGGGGCGTGCGCTAGAAGTGTAACGCCATTTCCGAATTTCGGCCCGCAACGGCATGCAACACACCGTTTCACGGCGCCTGATCATCGGCTGACAACCGGCCAGCGTCGATCTAACGTATTTCGCGCTGCGGCGCGTCGTGCACTGGGTCAGCTACGGCGCCGTGTCGTGTCGCGCCGCGCCGACCCGGCAAGGACGCCAACGAGACCATCGTGCCCCCCTTGCGCCAGCCGTCACGATGTTACGATGCCCGAGCGCACCGTCATGCCTGCGACACCGGCCAATGCTTCCGCGCCTTCGGTTGCGTCACCGATCGCGCCACTCCCTCTGCCCCATGATCGATATCACCGTGCTTCCCTACTTTCTGGTCACCGTCGCCGTGCTCGTTGCGATTCCGGGACCGAATACGATCTACATCGCGACGGCGAGCGCCAGCCAGGGATTTCGCTTCGGGTTGGCGTCGTGCTTTGGTGTGATGCTGGCCACGCTTGTCCACGTTGCCCTCGCGGCGGGCGGATTGACCGCCCTGTTGCTGGCCTCCCCACTGCTGTTCAGCGTGATCAAGTCGCTCGGCGCGGCCTATCTCATCTTTCTCGGCGTGAAGGCCATGCGCAGCCAACCCGCGGCGCTCGGCACCGCGCCGCTGCCGCCAGCACGCATGCTCGGCACATCGATCAAGAAAGGCTTTCTCGTCAATCTGCTCAATCCGAAGACGGGGCTCTTCATCGCCGCCTTCCTGCCGCAATTCGTGAACCCCGAGTCGGGCCATGTGCCGCTGCAAATCGCGACGCTCGGCGTATTGCTCGTGTGCGTCGGTGCGTTGAGCGACATCACTTACGCGGCACTCGCGCGCACCATCGGCAAGGCGCTCACCCGCCGGCGCGCAAAGCCCGGGGCCGGGAAGTATGTGACCGGTCTGCTGTACATCAGCCTTGGCGTCGCTGCGCTGGCAACGTCGAACGGTTCAACGCGGTAACGCCGCTTCCCTCGCGTTCCGGGACCTTCCCCGCCCCGCCGCCCTGCTGCCTGCCCCCCCGCCGACACCTTTCATTTTTGTAATCTCCCAGTAACGATCGGGTCAGCCCCCGCACCGCAAAATGCCTTCAACGCTGAGACGCCAACGTCACGGCGGGACCGGCCGGCGCGAAGTGTTCGCGTTGGCACTCACAACCAAACCGTTGAGGCAAAACATCATGAAATCGATCGTAAAGTCCGTCATCGTCGCTTGCGCGCTCGCCATCCCCGCCCTGTCGTTTGCTCAGGCATCGCCGACAACACGTGCAAGCGTTGAGCATGAGCTCGTTCAGATGGAGAACGCTGGCTATGTTCCCTCCGCGAGCAACACTCACTATCCGGACAACATTCAGGCTGCAGAAGCCATGCTGCAATCGCAACCCCACACCGCGAGCGCGTCGAGCCTTGGCTCGGCACCGCAAGTCCTTAGCCAGCAAAGCACGAACGACGCGGCGGCGACGTACGTTGGCTCGTGATCGTGTCGCGAGTTGATGCGCACGGCGAACGGTCACCGGCGGCAATGGAAATTGCACCGTGGCTCGTCCGCCGTGCCGCACGGCTCGTCAACAGGTCAGGCGCCGCGAAGCCGCTCGCACGTGACAACGCGCCGACACAACGCCCGGAGCGGACTATCGCCGATATGGCGTTCAAGACGCGTTCCGCGTTCGGCTATCATGGGCAAGCGTAGCGTCGGCCAATGCGGCGCGACGCGCCTATTCCGAGGCGACAAAGCATGCGCGTTCTGTTGATTGAAGATGAACCGAAGACCGGCGCCTACCTGAAAAAGGGATTCGAGGAATCCGGCATCTCGTTGGATTTGGCAACCGATGGCGCGCAAGGGCTCCTGCTTGCGCAGGAAGAGGAGTACGACGTCATCATTCTGGACGTCATGCTTCCCGTCATGGACGGATGGGCCGTGGTCAAACGCCTTCGCGCGACCAAGGGAACGCCCGTGTTGTTTCTCACGGCGCTGGACGACGTCCACGATCGGGTTCGCGGCCTCGAGGCCGGGGGCGACGACTATCTCGTCAAACCTTTCGCCTTCGTTGAGCTGCTGGCCAGGGTCCGTACGCTTGCCAGGCGGGGGCCTCCGCGAGACTCGGAAACGCTGCGCGTCGGGGATCTGGAGATCGACCTGCTGCGCCGGCGTGTCAAACGGGCCGGCCATCGGATCGAACTTACGCCGCGCGAGTTTGCCTTGTTACAACTGCTCGCGGGCCGACAAGGTGAAGTGCTCACGCGTACGCAAATCGCCTCGTATGTCTGGGACATGAACTTCGACAGCGACACCAACGTCGTCGAAGTTGCCATCCGCCGGCTACGGTCGAAAATCGATGATGACCAAGCGCTAAAGCTGATACATACCGTGCGTGGCGTAGGGTATGTGCTCGAGGTCCGAGACGAATCATGATTCGCCGTTCCCTTGCCGCAACGCTGGCCCTGTCGTTCGGCGTTACGCTACTTGCCGTTTTTGTCCTCGTGGGGTGCTACCTATATGTAGCGCTGGACCGTCAGGTCAAGACAGAGCTCGACTCGGATGTCGTACTGGCCAGCCGCCACGTGCGACGTCTGGCGTCCGAACTCGAGACCAAGGACGATGTGAAGTCGCACACGCCCCGCTTGGTGAGTGCCGTGCTGGGCGATCGCGCCTTGTCCCTCGTGCTGTTCGACCCGAAAGGCGATCGTCTCCTCTCCTATGGCCCGAACCAGGTCATTGATGACCTGGATTCCGCACCGGACAAAGGCGTCCGGCTCGACCCTGCCACCATACCGTTGCAGCAGGCGCGCGTGTCCGACAACGCCAAGATCGCCTCGTCGGATGTCGTCGCGTGGACAACGGATCAGAAAATCCCGGTCAGGAGCGTTGCATTTGACGTTCAGCTTCGCGACGGCACCCGTTTGAACGGGATCGTGGTTCGCGATGTCAGGGCCCCGCTCCGGTTGCTGGACAAATACCGGGATCAGCTCACCATGGCGGGCATCGTCGGCAGCCTGGTCACGATGCTTGCCACCTATCTGTTGATTCAATTTGCCCTTCGGCCGCTACGCCAAATGACCGCTGACGCCACCGACATTACTGCGACCCGTCTCGATGCCCGCCTACAGGTCGTGCAATCGCCAACGGAACTCAGCGCGTTGGCAATGTCGCTCAATCGAATGCTGGCGCGCCTGGAGGAAGGGTTTCAGCGACTGTTCCAGTTCACGGCGGACCTCGCCCATGACATGCGAACGCCCATTGGCAACATCAAAGGGGCAACCGAGGTCGCCCTTCGTCGACCGCGTAGCGTCGACGAATATGAAAATTTGCTGGCGTCGAATCTCGAGGAGTGCGACCGCCTGTCGCGGATGATCGAGAACGTGCTGTTTCTCGCGCGAGCGGAGCACCCCCAATTCATTACCCATATGCAAGTGTTCAATGTTGCCGACGAACTCGGGAACATAGCCGGCTATTTTGAAGGGTTGGCAGACGAGGCCGGGTCGGCGATTCACGTATCAGGCCGCGCCGATACGATGCTGAAAGCCGATTTGGAATTGTTCCGCAGAGCCGTGGGGAACCTGCTCGCCAATGCGATCCGGCATACCCATGTCGGCACGATTGAAATTTCCGCCGAGGTCAAGGCAGGCCGAGTCGACGTATCCGTGTCCAACCCCGGCGTCGCGATCGACGATGAAGATATCGAACGCATTTTCGACCGCTTCTACCGGGGGGACAAATCACGTCGGCAGCCGTCGGGCGTCGGCACCAGCGGCGCTTCGGCCGGGTTGGGGCTCGCCATTGTGCAAACGATCATGGGGCTTCACGACGGGCGCGTCGCCGTCACGAGCCGCGACGGCAGAACGACATTCTGCCTGTCGTGGCCCCAACGGTGACGGTGTTTTTGCCGGGCAATCTCCGGCATCAAACGTCCCGTGCCCCGGGCGCTTCAAGCATCCGGCTCACGGCGAGCGGCAGCCCCGCGTGCGGCTTCGCGGGCGGGCGCTGAAAACTGCCCAGCCGCGCCACGCCCGGCTGCAATGCCACCAGCGACTCGCAATGCCGGACCGCGCTGGAAACGCCATCGACGACCGGCACCGGAATGCGATCGCGCAATGTCCGCGCCAGTCCTGCCAGCGGCGCACCCGCCACCACGATCACGTCTGCGCCGTCTTCCTCCACGGCTTGCCGACTCAGTTCGATGAGGCGCTCTGCGTGGTCCTCCTGCACGGTCGCAATATCGCGCAACGGCGACGTCAGGCTGCGAATGCTGGCGAGCCGCGACGTCAGCCCGTTCGCTTCGACACACTCCCGATACCAGGCTTGAATCCGGTGCGAGATGGCAATGATCGAAAAGCGCGCGCCGAGCAGGCACGCGCTCGCCAACGCCGCTTCGGTCATGCCGACCACCGGCACGTCGAATAGCTCCTTGATCCCCCCTAACCCCGGGTCGCCGAACGCCGCCACCACGAGACCATCGAACGTGCCCGTCTGTTCCGCAGCAGCACACGCCGTGGCATAGCCGCCGACGAGCGCTTCGAAACGCGTCTCGATGTAGGCCACGCCGAACGACGCCGTCGCGAAGGCGAGCGTCGTCTCCGGCGATGCGGCGCGACGGGCTTCGGCTTCGATCAGCCCCGTCACGCTCGTCGAGATGTTGGGATTCACTACAAGTAAGCGCATGAAATCTCCTGCCACTGTCGTTGTTTTGCGTCACACCAGCGACGGCGCGTCTGCGGGCAGAAAGCGCCCGCGCCCGGCAACCGGCGCCAGATATTGCCCACTGGCGACGAGTTGTTCGCCACGCGAGAAGCAGTGCACCGGCCAACCGACGACCTCGCGCCCCTCGTACGGCGTGTAGTCGACGGCATGATGCAGTTGGGTGTTGCGAATCGTCGTGCGCATCTCCGGGTCCCACAGCACGATGTCGGCGTCCGCACCCACGGCGATGGTGCCCTTGCGCGGATACAGACCGTAAAGCCGCGCCGGACGGTAGGACGTCAGCTCGACGAACTGATGAATCGACAGGCGTCCGCGATGCACGCCATCGAACAGCAAGGGCAGGCGCGTCTCAATGCCGGGAATGCCGTTGGGGATATGCTCGAACGACTGCGGCTTGCCGCCCGGCTTCTTGCCTTGCGGATCTTCATAGTTGAACGGCGCGTGATCCGACGAGAACACCGAGAACACGCCTTGCTTCAACGCCTTCCACACGGCCTCCTGGTTGTCGGCATCGCGCGGCGGCGGACTGCAAACGCATTTGGCGCCCGCGTAACCGTCATCGCCCGGATGATTCATGTCCTCGGCGCTCAGATACAGATATTGCGGGCAGGTCTCGGCCAGAATCTGCATGCCACGGCCCTGTGCCCAGCGAATCTGACCGATGGCATCCTTGCCCGAGACATGAACAATCAGGATCGGCACGTCGACCAGTTCGGCGAAGGTGATCGCGCGGTGCGTGGCTTCGCGCTCGACGGCCGCCGGCCGCGCGAGGCCATGGAACTTCGGCGCAATGCGACCCTGCCCGACGAGCTTGTCCGTCAGCCATGCGATGCAATCCGAATTCTCCGCATGCACCATCACCAGCGCGCCATGCTCGCGGGCCACGGACAGCACTTCCAGAATCTCGCGGTCCGAGAGCTTCAGATCGTCGTAGGTCATGTAGATCTTGAACGACGTGTACCCTTCGCGAATCAATTGCGGCAGTTCTTCGCGGAGCACCTTCTCCGTTGGGTCCGCAACGATCAGATGGAACCCGTAGTCCACCACCGCGCGCCCTTCGGCGCGGCGGTGATAGTCGTCGACGGCGGCGCGCAACGAACCGCCCTTCTCTTGCGCGGCAAACGGGATCACCGTCGTCGTGCCGCCGCACACGGCGGCGCGCGTACCGGTGAAGAAGTCATCGGCCATGCGCAGGCCGTCCGGCATCGGCTGGTCGAGATGGCAGTGGCCGTCGACACCGCCGGGCAGCGCGAGCAATCCCGAGGCGTCGACCTCACGCGCACCGCTGGCCAGGTTCCGGCCCAGAGCGGCGATCACGCCGTCGCGCACGCCGATGTCGCAAGTAAAACGATCGGCGGCCGTGACCACATCGGCGTGCCGAATGACCAGATCGAAGGTGTCGCTCATCGTCTTACTCTCCTTGCTGGAACAGTTGACCCCAGCCGCTCAGGGCGCGCGTGTCGACGCCGGCGAGCCGCAGCGACTTCCAGAGCACCGTCGAGATGGTGTCGTACACGGGAATGCCGGTCTTGGCTTCCAGCGCGCGGGCGAGCGGCGCGGCGTGCAGGTTGGTGCAGAACGTGGTGATGGCTTGCGGGCGCGCTTGAGCCACCTCGTTGACGAGCGACTCCAGCGTCTGCGCGCTGACCTCGGAAAACTCGAAGTTCTTGCTCAGCCCCAGATGGCGCTCTGCCGTGCAACGAATGCCTCGACGCGCATAGTTCGCGACGATGCGTTGCTGCACGTCTTCCAGATACGGGGTCACGAGACCGAGTTCTGTCACTCCCGTGCGCGCGAGGATCTCGTTGAGCGCCAGCACGGACGTGGTGGCGGGAATGCCTGTCGTTTCGGTGATCTGTCGGCACAGCGCTTCGTCGGTCTCGAAGCCCAGCCATCCGGCGGAAGTGCCATTCCACGCGATGACATCGACTTCGGCGTCGGCGAGGAGCCGCGCTGCGTCGAGAATCTTTTCCAGGTCGAATTGGCCAAGCGCGTTCTCGCCGAGAGAAATCTGCGTGACGCGAAAGCGGGAGAAATGGACAGAGACATGATCGAGGTCAGCCACCATCGCGCTGGTAATCGGTTCCAGCGCGGTGTTGGAAGACGGCGTGAGCATGCCAAGCAATTTACGTTTTTGGGTCGTCATGGTCGTACCAAAAATGCGATGACCGGCCGCCTGGGCGGCGTGCCGATCAAGGGAGAAACGTGTGTCTGAAAAATCAAACCGGAAGCTTGCGTTCGTAGTCGATCAGCGTCGAGCAGATGAACAGCCCGACACCAGCGGCCGCGAAGAACATCAGCGCGAGGAAATACGAGCCGGTGGTCTGCACGATCACGCCGACGATCAGCGGCACACTGATGCCCCCGATGTTGCCGCCGAGATTCATCACCCCGCCGAGGAACCCGACCTTGTTGCGCGTGCCGAGAATGGACGGAATGCACCAGTACAGGCCGCACCAGCGCAGGAAGAAGAGCGTCGAGGACAGCAGCACCACGGTGATGACATCGCTCTTCACATACGCCACGGAGAAGATCGATGCGGTCGCGATCACGGCGGCTATGCCGAAGAGGGTACGCATGACCTTGTTGGGTGAGCCGCCCGCGGCCTTCCACTTGTCGCCGACCCAGCCGCCGAACAGCTCGCCGATAAAGCCGCAGAAGAAGATGATGAAGCTGGCGCCGCCCATTTGCTTGATATCGAACCCGTGAACCTTGTGGAGGTAGTTCGGCATCCAGGTCAGCAGCCCGTAGAAGACCGTGTTGAAGCACATCCAGCCCAGCGCCATGCACCACACGGAACGGTATTTGAAGAAATCGAGCGAACGACCGGAGAGGTTGGCCGGTTCGGCGCGGTGCTCGTTTGCTTGCGCTTCCTCGATGTAGGTCGCCTCTTCGTCGTTCACGCCCGGGTGTTCGCGCGGGGTATTGCGAATGTAGCGCCAGGCGACGTAGCCGGCGAGCACGGTGCCAACGCCCGCGACGACGAAGGCCAGACGCCATGAGCCAAGCATCGTGATGAGCCAGGTGATGATGATGGCACCCAGGGCGGCGCCCAGCGGCGCGCCGCCGTCGAGCAACGTGGCGCCGCGCCCGCGTTCATACTGCGTCATCCAGATGGCATTCAACTTGCCGCCTGCCGGATAGATCGGTGCCTCGGCCGCGCCGAGCCCGAAACGCGTGAGCAGCAACGACGTGGCATTGGTGCACAGGGCGGCCGCCGCCTGAAAGATGCCCCAGAAGACCGTGGCCAGCGCGATCACGATGCGCGGCTTGTGTTTGTCGGCCAGCATACCGCCCGGAATCTGCATGACGGCATACGTCCAGAAGAATCCGCTCAGGATCAACCCTTCCATCGCGGGCGTGAGGTCGAACTCCTTCGAGATCAGCGGCATGGCCACCGACAACGACGCCCGATCGATGTAGTTGATCGAGATCAGACACAGCATCAAGAAAAAAATCTTCCAGCGCACAGCGCTCTTCGTGCCTGCCATAGCGGCAACCCTGCCTGTCGACTGCATGGTGAATCTCCAGAGTAGATGACTTACATAGCTTTCGTCGCGACTTGAGAGTGAGTATAGAATCTGTAATCTGTAATTACAATATCGGTAAATAATTGATTTCATTGAAATCTATTCTAGGGATTTCCCTATATGGTAGGATGTTTATGACACTGATAAACACGCTCGAGACCGTGACCCTCCCCCTCCAGAAGTCCCTCAAACTCCGCACGCTAGGCATGGCGGCCGAGATTACGGCGCGCTTGCGCGTCATGATCGAAGAAGGCGAGCTGCCGCCGGGCGAGCGTATTGACGAGAAGGCGCTTTGCGAAATGTTCGACGTCTCGAAGACGCCGTTGCGTGAAGCGCTCAAGACGCTGGTGTCCGAGGGGCTGGTGCTGCACCGGCAATACATCGGCTACCGGGTCGCGCCACTCGATCTCGACGAGCTTCGCGCGACGTTTGAAGTCCTCCATGGCCTGGAGGGCATGGCGGGCGAACTGGCGTCTCGGCGATTGACCGAGAGCGCGCTGGCCGCGATCGAACGGAAGCACGAGCAGATGCTCGACGCGCACGGCAAGGGGCTTCGAACGGAGTACTTCCGGATCAACCAGCAGATTCACCAGATGATCGTGGACGGCGCGGGCAACCCGGTGCTCTCGTCGCTCTATGCCACATTAATGAGCAAGGTGCACCGCGCACGCGGCGCCGCGAACGCGGATCTTTCGCGTTGGCAGGAATCGCACGAAGAGCACGACCGGATCATGGCGGCCCTGCGCGAAGCCGGACGGCCGCACTTGGGCGAGGTGCTCAAGGCGCACTCCGAGAACACAGGGACCGAAGTGCTGAGCGTGGTCGCCGAGGCCATTCGGCTCGGCGAACCCCACCGTCGCGGACGCGAGATCGGGGCAAGCTGACGCGTCGCGCCCACGCATCGGCCGCAGGGACACTGGTGAGAAGGCGCGTCGGGATGGCCTGGGCGTTGGCGCAAGCCAATCTTACGGCCGGTACCGGTGTACCGAACGCCCCTCTGCGCCACACCATCGACGCCATCGGCAAGATTGCCGATATTCTCGAACCCCAGACCTCCCGATCCTGACCATGACGCTCGATTCGACTCTCCTTGCCGCGTTTGCGCCGACTGGCGTGCTGCGTGCCTGCATCAACCTTGGCAATCCGATTCTGGCGGGGCTTGACGCCCAATCCAGGCCGGTCGGCATTTCAGTCGATCTGGCGGGTGAATTGGCGAAGCGGTTGGGCGTCGAGCTTGCGCTTGTCGTGGTCGATGCCGCCGGCAAATCGGTGGAGACGGTGACGAACGAGCAGGCCGACGTGGGCTTTTTCGCCATCGATCCGCGCCGCGCCACGACGATCGGTTTCACGGCACCGTACTTGCTTATCGAAGGCTTTTACCTGGTGCGCGACGCCTCGCCGGTGAAGACCAACGCCGAGGTCGATCAGGCGGGCACGCGCGTGGTCGTCGGTAAAGGCAGCGCGTATGACCTGTTCCTGACGCGCGAACTCAAGCACGCGGACATCGTGCGCGCGCCCACGTCGCCGACGGTGGTCAAGACGTTCATCGAAACGGGCTGTGAAGTGGCCGCTGGCGTGAAGCAACAGCTCGAACACGACGTGGCCGCACTGACGGGCTATCGGCTGCTCGACGAGCGTTTCATGGTCATTCAGCAAGCCATGGGTATGCCGATCACGCGCGGCGAGGCGGCTGTGGCATTTCTGAAGACGTTTGTGGAAGACATGAAACGCGAGGGTTTCGTGGCAGATGCCATGCAACGTCATGGTGTGACGGGGGTCAGCGTTGCGCCTGCGGCGTGAGGCGACTTACGCATCCACCACGAAGCCAAAGGCGGCGAACGAAAGTTGACCGATTCGTCATCGTCGAAGCTCCTTCTCCGAATCGAACATGCGTCGACGATGTGTGAAGTTCACACTTGCCGATCATCCCCGTCATGGACTGTCGCCACATGCAGCTGATTTGTTGCTCCATGAATGCTGACGGACATGCCTGGACCGGTCATGCTCCACAGCGATAATTTGCGGATTATCGCTGTGTTCACCGACAGCACGTGAGGGCAAAGTGTTGCCGGACGTATTATTTGCCAGCCGGTGCCGGCGCGTTCATCAAATCCGGCCGGCGATTGGCGCGATCTCGTTTTAATCCCCAGAAATAGGTAACCGCAAGACAGGGCACCAGTGACGCAATCGAATAGGCCACCCCTGCCAGTTGGTTGCCGGTCAGCGCTACCAGCGACAGGCTGATGAGCGGTAAAAATCCGCCGAACAGGATGTTGCCCAGTTGCTGCGCCAGTCCGAATCCGGTTGTCCGACTCTGAGGCGGAAAGCACTCGGCGATAAATGCGGGTAGCGGCGCCATGATCATGGCGGTCAACACGGCGAGTACCGTAATAAGTGCCGCGACCACACCCCAGGCCTCGTTGAGCACACCCGTGCGGATCCCGGCAAAGGTCGGATACGCGCTGGCCATCCATAGCAGTATGCCGATGAACATCACCCGTGCTCGTCCGATTCGATCGGATAAGCGGCCAAACACCGGGAACATAGGCGTCGCGATTATGATGCCAACCGCCACGCAAAGACTGGCGTGAGTCGGTTCCACCTTGAGCACGTTCTGCAGAAAGTACAGCATGTAGACAATCGACGTGTACAACGATACCGAAGTGCCCCCTTGGGCACCGAAAATCGCAACCAGAATGGCTTTCCATGAGGATTTGCTGGTCACCGTGTCGGACAGGGGCGCTTTCGACAAACGCCCGCTTGCCTGCATTTCCACGAACACCGGCGTCTCCTTCATGCCCAACCGAATCATCGTTGCAATCGCGACGATCGGTGCGGAGACCAGGAAAGGCACGCGCCAACCCCAAGTGGCGAATGCGTGGGCGTCAAGCGTCAGTCGCAATGCAGACACTATCGCCAGGGCGAGCAACAGGCCGACCCCGGCCGTGCTCTGCAAGACGCTCGTGAACATGCCGCGCTTGTCCTGCGGTGCGTATTCGACCACATAGACCACAGCTGAGCCATACTCCCCACCGAGCGCAATGCCTTGCGTAACGCGCAGCACCAGCAAGGCGACGGGTGCGGCCACCCCGACTGCGCCATAAGTCGGCAAGCAACCGATGCCGACAGTCGCGACACCCATCAACACAAGTGTGATGACAAAGGTCTTTTTGCGCCCGATACGATCCGCCATAGGGCTAAAGATAATCGTGCCGATGGGTCGCGCGAGGTAAGCAATGCCAAAAGTCGCGACGCCCGCGAGCGCAGCGACGGTTCTGTCCTGCGACGGCAGAAACAATTGCGTCAGTGTGCCCGTCAGCGCGACGTACACGAAGAAGTCGTAGTACTCGAGCATCGTTCCCAAGCTCGAGGTTGTGATGATCTTCAACATTTGCCGTAGCGCCGCCGGTTGGCGATGATGCGTGTTCATGACTGTCTCCTTCCATTGATTTTTATTTGTATTACATAGCGCACGTCGTCTGCCAACGCTTCACTTGAGAAACCGGCGAACCGCGGCCTTGTGCTCTTCACCGCAAAGAAGAATGGCCTGCATCGATGCGGCCATCTCCAAGGCTGTCGGCAACGATGCTTCCGCCGATTGGCGAACCAGTTGCTTGGCCATTCGCAAAGCGTGTGGAGGGCTGTTGGCGATTGTTTCAGCCAGTCGCACCGCCTCCGCGTCCAATGCATCGACGGCCACGACTCGCGAGACGATGCCGGCATCAAGCGCTTGGAACGCATCGATGAATTCGCTGGTCAGCGTCAACTCCATTGTCTTGGCGACCCCGACAATCCGAGTAAGGAACCAGGCCCCGCCGATGCCAGAGACCAAACCCAGTCGCAGAAAGCTTTCCGAGAAACGGGCATTTTCCGCGGCAATGCGCAAATCGCACATCAATGCAACATCGAATCCCGCGCCCACTGCGGCACCATTGACGGCAGCGATAGATGGCACCGGCAACGCATGCAACGCGCGGGGAATGCGATGCAGGCTACCCGCGAGGCGCTCCCTGACCGCCTCGACAGAGCCTTGCATCAGATCGGCGCCAGCCTCCATGTCTTTCACGTTGCCACCCGTGCAGAAATGCTTGCCCGAGGACCGGAGCAAAACGCAGTGCACGTTCGAAAGCCCGCTCGCCCGCTCCAGGGCGTCTGCCAACGCTTCGGTCATCGCCACATCGAGCGCGTTACCGGTTTTCGGTTCATTCAGCGTGATTGTCATCACGCCGTTGACGACGCGGGTCAAGACCAATCCTTCGCTTTGAGCGTCGTCGGTCGTCATGACATCCTGTCTGGTGTTCATTGCGTAGCGATTCATACAGATACTCACTTATTGAAAAATTCCGGCGCTCGCTTCTGCAAGAACGCCGCCATGCCTTCCTTCTGATCGTGCAACGCGAAGCCAGCATGAAAAAGCCGTCGCTCGAATAACAGACCGTCGCCCAGGCGACGACTCAACGGATGGGCATATGTCAGCGCCCGCTGCAAATGTCTTGTCTGAGCCAGTGATGAAAGTTGCATGCACTGGGTCGTCGGCATCGATCCGACCAAGCGCGTCAGTTAGCGGATTGCATGGATTGTCAGATGCCAGCCTGAGCAACGTGCCCCGTCGATGCTTCTCGACAAGTACGGGAGCGCACGTCACCCCCACCTCCTACAGAGCGACCGGCGCATCTTGCGTAGCGGCGGTCTGAATCACGCCCAGGCCGATCAGCCTGGTGATCTCCTCGTGGGTAACACCGTATTCCGCGAGAACCTCAATTGAGTGCTGCCCGACTAGCGGCGCGGCGACATCTGCTCCACGCGCGTCGTCGCTTTTGCCAAGGGCAAAGCCAGGCAGCCGCACCTTGCCGGCAATCGGATGATCGACGCTAGAATCGATTCCGCTTTCGCGATACTCGCGAGAATCCACCACCTCCCTGTACGTCGAAACCGGAGCGCACAGAATGTCGCGAGCGGCTAACAGGTCGAGCCATTCAGATGTGGTGCGGGTCGCAAAGCATTCCCCCAGCGCGCGGCGCAGGGCAGCCCGATTGCGCACGCGATCCGTGTTGGTGACAAAGCGTGGGTCCGATTCGAGATGCGGCAAGTCAACCGCCTCGCAAAGCGACACCCATCTGTGCGGGTGATAAGCGGCAATCATCAGCCAGCCGTCACGGGTTTGGAAGGCTTCGTTGGGAGACGCATAAGGCGCGGCACTGCCGACCTTCTCCGGGTTGGTATCGGAGGCGAGAAACGACGTGAAGCCGACCTGCTGCAGCGCAATAGCTGCCGTAAACAAGCTGATGTCCAGATGCTGGCCTACGCCACCGCGATGTACCTCGTGCAGCGCTGCGAGCACGGCGATAGTGGCCATATAGCCGCCCACCATGTCAGCCACAGGAACCGGTACCTTCAACGGCGCCGAACCTGGCTCACCGAGCGTGCTCATCAGCCCGCTGGCGGCCTGAATGATGCCGTCCACGGCGGGACGACAGCGCGAGGCGCCGGTTTGTCCAAACGCGGAGATCGAGCAGTAAACAAGCTTGCCGTGAGTTGCTTCAAGCGACGCATAATCCAGACCCCACGTTGCCATGACGCCGGGCCGGAAGTTCTCGACAATCACATCGGCCTGCCGAACCATCTCCCTTATCGTTCGCTGGCCAGCCTCGGTTTTCAGATCTATCGCCAGACTGCGCTTGTTGCGATTGACACTGAGATTGGCGACGCTCTCGCCGTTGATCCATGGTGGCCCGATCTTGCGCCCCAGCTCACCGAACGGCGGCTCGATCTTGACCACGTCCGCACCGAAATCGGCCAGCATCATGGAGCAAACCGGCCCGGCCAGCACGTGCGAAAAATCCAGCACGCGTACGCCTCGAAGACTGTCTCTTATCATTTTTTCCTATCCGGTTCTGCGCTGCAAATGACATTCGTGTCACCGATTTGCAGCCATTGAGAACAGGATAGAGAGCGCGCGTAGCGCGGACAAACGACTTTATTGATCGTACCTTTTGACTTTTTGTAAAGTCATGTGCCCCGCCATCAGCGCTAGCTTTGCACCACCGTGGCAAGCCATTCGCGAAACGCGCGCAACGCCGCTGTCTGCCGCTTGCCCGAGGGCCATGCGAAATAGTAGGTGTATGCGCCGCGATCGAGTGTCGGCCCAAACGGGATGACCAGCGTGCCGTCGTTCAAATCCTTCTCGACCAGCGCCTTCTGTGCGATCGCCACGCCGTGCCCCTCGATCGCCGCCTGGTAGGCCAGCAGCGATGTCTCATAACGCATGCCGCGCAGCGCGTTGATTCTCGACACGCCCGCGGCGGCCAGCCACAGCCCCCAGTCGTCGGCGCGAGCGAGCGAATGCAGCAGTGTTTGACTTTCGAGCTGTCTCGGCCTTTTCAAGGTGAGTATGGGCGCAGCCACCGGCACCAGTTCGTTGGGAATCAGGCGCTGCGTGTTCATGCCGGGCCAGTCGCCATCGCCCAGTTGAATGCCCGCGTCAATGTCTTCGAGCGCGAAGTTCAGCGGCGCCGACGACGTGGTCAATTGCACATCGATGTTTTGATTTAGCCGGTGAAAGCTGGCGAGCCGCGGAATCAGCCAGCGCACCGCGAACGTGGCCGGCGAGCGGATGCGCAGCACGTTGTTGCTCTGGCTGCCAGACACGATCGCCTCCGTCGCTTCGCGCAGCGTGGCGAAGAGCGGCATCAACTCCGACAGATAACGAGCGCCCACCGCGGTCAACACGAGACCGCCGCGCACCCGTTCGAACAGCGGCGCCTTCAGAAAATCCTCGAGCGCCCTGACCTGCCGGCTCACCGCCGCTGGGGTGACGGCTAACTCGTCGGCCGCCTTGGAAATGCTGAGCAGACGCCCGGTCGCCTCGAAGGCGCGCGTGGGATTGAGTGGCGGAAGCGAGTCGCGGCGGGCCATGTTCGAGGATTGTCCAGAGAGTATGGGTTAGTGCGACGATACAAAAATCGACGGCGCGCCTTCGTCGGGCAGCGCAAAATTGCGCTTCATGCGCGCGATTTCCTGTAATGGGCTGCCGCCGAACAGCCGCTTGAACTCGCGACTGAATTGAGACGGACTTTCATAACCGACCTGGCTACTCGCCGCCGCCGCGGTCGTGCCGAGCCGCGCCATCAGGAGCCGCGCCTGATGCAAGCGCGTGGACTTGATGTACTGCAGGGGCGAGGTGTCGGTCACCGCCTTGAAGTGCACATGGAAAGTCGGCACGCTCATGCGCGCTTCGGCGGCGAGTTCCTCCACCGTCAACGGTTCCGCAAAATTTGTATGAATCTTGCGGATCGCGCGGGAAATGCGGCCGAAATTGCCTTGGCGACTCAAAGCGGCGCGCATCGAGCCGCCCTGCTCGCCCAAGAAAACCCGGAAATAGATTTCCCGCACCAGCGCCGGCCCGAGGATCTGAGCCTCAAGAGGATTCAACATGGCCTGCAAAAAGCGCAAGACGCTCTGCCCCAGCGGTATATCGAGCGTGGTGGTTGCCATGCCGCGAGGTGGCATCGGCGTCATCGCTTCGTGCTCCTCGAGCTGTAGCAGCAAATCGGCGGCAATGCCGAAATCCAGCCGCAAATAAATCGCCAGTAACGGCTCGGCTTCGCTCGCGTCGGTCTCCATCGAAAACGGCAACGGCACCGAGACCACCAGATAGCGCTGGGCATCGTAAAGATAGACCTGATCGCCCCAGAAGCCGCGCTTGCGCCCCTGGCACACGATCACGATGCCCGGCTCATAGAGCACTGGCGTTCTGGTCAACGACCGATTCGAACGCAGGAAGCGTATATCTGGCAGCGGTGAAAGGTTATAGCCCTCATTGGGCGCGAGCTCGAGCAACAACTCGATCATCTGTTGGCGCACGCGCCCCTGACGTTTCGATGCGGATTCCATGGCGGCGACAAAAAAAACTTAGCGATCGACGAGCGCAGTTTCGCATCGAGTCGGGAAAAGCACCAGCCACTCATAGGATCAGGCAAGAATCACAGACGAATGCGCGTTTTCCGCCGTGTCCCGCGCTCATAACATTTTCACAGGTTGTCGCATGCGGTCATGCCGAGGGCGCGTCATCGGTCGACGCGCGTCGCGCACTTCGCGTGCTTCGAGTGTATTTCCCGCTCACGACAATCACCCTTCCAACATGGACTCAAGGATATTTCATGATCGAAGTAAGGAATCCCGCGGACGGCAGCGTGGTGGGTCACGTCAAGCATCATACTGAGCAGGAGGTGCGTGAGGCGATTGATCGCGCCTGCGCTGCTTTTCCTCAATGGTCCCGGAAGCTGGCCAGGCAGCGCAGCGACTTGCTGCGCAAATGGTTCGAGCTGGTCAGGCAAGACAGGCAGGACTTTGCCGAACTGATCTCGCGCGAGAACGGAAAGTGCCTGACCGAAGCGCTCGGCGAAATCGACTATGGTCTAGGCTTTATCGAATGGTATGCGGAAGAGGCCAGGCGCGTGTATGGCGATACGATTCCATCGCACGCCGCCGATGCTGCAGTGCTGGTCACCAAGGAGCCGATCGGCCCGGTAGCGTCGATCACGCCTTGGAATTTTCCGTTCATGATGATTGCACGCAAGGTCGCTACCGCACTCGCGGCCGGTTGCACGATCATCATCAAGCCTGCCGAGGAAACGCCGCTGACCGCCTATAAGTTGCTTGAATACGCAAGGCGCGCCGGCATTCCCGAGGGTGTTTTTGAAATGGTGACGGGCGACCCTGCGTCCATCGGCGGCATGATGACCAGCGACTCGCGCATCCGGAAGATTTCGTTCACCGGATCGACCAAAATCGGCCGGCTGCTCGCTCGGCAAAGCGCAGATACGCTGAAAAGGCTGACGATGGAACTCGGTGGCAACGCGCCGTTCATCGTGTTCGATGATGCAGACATCGAACAGGCAATTTCAGGGCTCGTTGCGGCAAAACTACGCAACTCTGGACAGGTCTGTATCTCGCCGAACCGCATCTACGTGCAGGCCGGCATTCACGATCGCTTTGTGCAGCGCCTGACGGAAGCCGTCGAGCGAATCCGTGTCGACCAGGGATTACAGCCCGACTTCGTAGTGGGGCCTCTGATCAATCAGGCGGCACTCGACAAGGTGTCTCGGCTCGTCGAGCAGGCGCAAAAGAGCGGTGCGAAAACGTTGCTCGGTGGGCGGCGACACGACAACGGTGGTCTCTTCTATGCGCCGACCATCCTCACGAACGTCGCCGACGACATGGATATCTGCTCGACGGAACTCTTCGGCCCGGTATTCCCGGTTTACACATTCGCCTCCGAGAAGGAGGTGATTGCGCGTGCGAACGCCACCGAATACGGTCTGGTCGCTTACGCATTTACCCGCGATCTCGGGCGGGCATTTCGCCTCTCGCGCGACATCGAGGCAGGCATGGTGATCCTGAACTCAGGCTCGGTGGGTACGGCTTCCGTTCCGTTTGGCGGGGTCAAGCAGTCGGGCTATGGTCGGGAAGGAGGCTATTACGGCATCGAAGAGTATGTTCAAGTGAAGTATGTGCTGATGGCTGGGTTGGCGGAGGCCGCCCAATAGGTTCGATTGGGGGTGCGGACAAATACATGAACTATCGGGAGGTAGTTCATGTATTGACCCAGTGAGAACCCGCTCACGTCATTTTCGAGGTTCAGACGATGAGCTAGGCATTGGAAGAAGACATCAAAAGGTGGACGGCCGGGCGCGAGATATGGGTTCCCCCATCGTCTCGCCGAAAATCGAGCCATAGTCTGGCCGGCTTTATTCCCCCCTCACCAGGCGCCCTCGCCTCGTTGCTTCCCCTATTGAATGGGTGCGCATACATCGCTGGCGAATTCGGCCCACGAATATGTTTCATGCCCGGGTTGATCTTATGATGGGATCTGTTATCTCACGGGTGGCCAGATGAGTTCCCAGCATAGTGAAAGCGATTCGCCGGCATTCTGGAGAGAGCAGGAGATGCTCCTTCTCCAACAAATAATGAGCCTCGTAGGCAAAGGGCTATCGCCGGACGTCATTCTTCGTGAAACGCTCCATCTGATGTCCGAGCTCCTCGGGCTGAACCGTGGGCGCATCGTGCTTCTGGACGATGGTGCGACTGACAGTTGCAGAATCCAATATGCGTATGGCCTCAAGCCGGACGAAATCGAACGCGGGCGCTACAAGGTCGGTGAAGGCATAACGGGGCATGTACTGCGCCATGGCCAGTTGACGATCGTGCAGGACATCGATCGAGACGATGTCTTTCTTGCACGGGCGGTTAAACGAGACCGCCTTCCGCCGGGGCCCGTGTCGTTTATCGCGCTCCCCATCCGAATTGAGGATCGAAGCGTCGGCGTCCTGGCGTGCCATCGAATTCGTGTCCGCAATCGTGCATTATCGAGCGACGTGTCTATTTTGCGGATCTTGTCGACACTGGCCGGCCACCTTCTTCATCTTGATTCGATGATGAAGGCAAAGACTCGCGCACTCGAAGAGCAGAACGAGATGTTGATGCACGCGCTTGAGCATGAGAGCGCGAAGTACGGAATCGTGGGGACTTCGCCTGCGCTGCTTAAAGCGATTTCGGAGCTGGAGCGAGTCTCGAATGCATCGGCGAGTGTCTTGCTGCTCGGCGATTCAGGCACCGGCAAGGAGCTGTTCGCCAGAGCACTGCACTTGTCGGGTCAACGCCGTGACAAGCCGTTCATAAAGGTGAACTGTGCAGCAATCCCCGACACGCTTTTCGAATCCGAATTGTTTGGCTACGAGCGGGGTGCGTTTACGGGTGCGACCGGTGTGCGAGAGGGGCTGTTCGAACAGGCGTCTTCAGGGACGATCTTCCTTGACGAAATCGGTGAGCTGCCTCTCACGTTGCAGGGAAAGCTGCTTCGTACATTGCAGGAGGGAACGATAACCCGGCTAGGTGGGAAGCGTGAAATCAAGGTGGACGTCAGGCTTGTGGCGGCGACGAACAGAAGCCTGGAAACCGATGTTGCGAACGGCCTGTTCAGACAGGATCTGTACTACAGACTCAACGTTATTCCTATTCGGCTTCCGTCGTTAGCCGAGCGCAAAGGTGACATTCGCGCTTTGGCATTGCATTTTCTCAGCCGTACAAACCAGGCAAACCAGCGCAACGTCAATCTTGCGCCCGATGCACTCGCAAGGCTCGAGGACCATCAATGGCCTGGCAATATCCGCGAACTTTCGAATTTTATCGAACGCGTCGTGCTGCTCGCCGACAGGCCAATACTCCATTCGGACGATGTTGAACGGTTTCTACCCGCAGCGGAACCGGCGCCACTGTTCGAGACTCCCGGTTCGCCCCTGCAGCAGACGGTTCAAATTCCGGAAGGGGTGCGTCAGTACATGGCGAACGACTCACATTCGGCAGATGAACTGCGTCAGGCATTGCGCTCGGCTGGCGGCAACAAGTCGCGAGCAGCGCAACGCCTCGGGCTGACGCCCCGTCAGTTCTCGTATCGCTGGCAGAAAATTTGCAGCTAGATACGACTGACAATGTTCGACAAATTGTCGACATTGTCAACAATTTGGGATTGGGTGCTCATTGGGCTTGCAGCGTGGTCGGTCATAAAAAATATAACAAATACAGCACCCTATAGATTTTTACCCTGCCCTGGCACGGTCGTTGCTTTGATGGATGTGCGATCTCGCAGATCGTTTCATCCGGCTCATATGCCACGTCTGTCACCAGGAGAATTACCTTGAGTACCGAAACCGTCACCACGTACCTACGCCCCATCGACCGCGAAGGCCTTCTGAAGTTTGCCGCCGCCGGCCGTGAAAATCCCGAGCGCAAGGGCAGCAACAAGGTCCATACGGTCATGCAGGGGCAGTTCCGCTCGTGGAGCTATGTAGGCACCCACAACCCGGTCGTCGTGGACGAGCCGGTCCATCTCTTCGGTGAAAACACGGTGCCTGCGCCGGGCGAGATCGCGCTCTCGGCGCTGGGCGGTTGCCTGAGCGTCGGCATTACGGCGGTGGCGACCTACCGCCAGGTCAAGCTTTCGCGTCTCGAAATCTTCCTGGAAGCCGACATCGGCAATACCGCCGCGTGGGGCGCTGGTGGCGCCGAACGTCAACCCGCGCAAATGGGCTTCCAGGAAATTCGTGTGAAGGTCCTCATCGAGGGCGACGCCACGCGCGAAGCGCTGGACGACATCGTCAAGCACGCCAATCACTTCTCTCCCGTTGCCAACAGCATGCGCAATCCCATCCCGTTCAGCATCGCGCTCGCGGAGTAAGCCGCAGCACGCTCCATCACACTGAATAACGGGAGTATCGCATCATGAAAGCGGTTGAATTTCCTGGCGACCGGATCGATTCGACGTGGACCGATTCCCACGTCATGGCAAACGTGACGGCCATCTCCGACGGCCCGCTCGCAGAAGCCGCGCATCGTATTGATGAGGGTCATTACCCGCTCGAAATCCTGGGGTCGCTCGGCACCGCAGGCGCGTTCGGCGCGCACCTCGAGCGAGGCGGTCGTCGGGTTGGCCTGGCGCTGGACGCTATGCGCGCTGTGAGTCGCCGTTGTGGGTCAACGGGATTTCTCACATGGGCACATGACGTCTGTGGGCTTTACATGGAGCAATCCGGCAATCCTGCGCTGACTGGCGAACTGCTCGACGATCACACGATGGGGCGTACCTTCGGGGGTACGGCGCTTTCGAACCCGATGAAAGCAATTGCCGGCATCGAAAAGATACTGCTACGCGCAGTGAAGGTGCCCGGCGGATATCACGTTAGCGGCGCACTGCCGTGGGTAAGTCATATCGCGCCGGGACATTACTGCGGCGCCATGGCAGGCGTGTTCCGCGACGATGGCTCGGTGTCGCACGAGATCATGTTCCTGCTGAAGCTGACGCCCGAGGTCGTATTGCGCCAATGCCCGGAATTTTCGGGCATGGAAGGAACCAGCACCTGGGGCGTGCGCCTCGACAACTACTTTGTCGGCGACGCCGCAATGATCGCAGATCCTGCTCGTCCTCTCATTGCGAAGATACGTGCTGTATTTGTGTTGCTGCAAGCCGGGATGGCAATGGGCATTGCACAGGGCAGCATCGACTCTATCCGCGAAGTCGAGCCAGTCCTTGGTCACGTCAACCAATTTCTGGAAGACGGTCCGGCCGAGCTTCAGGCGGAGTACGACGAGCTGTGGAGTCGCGTCGCCAAGCTCGCGCAAACGCCATACGACGGCAGCAAAGACTATCTACTTCATGTGCTGGACGCGCGCGTACAAGGCGCGCAACTGGCATTACGTGCTGCGAATTCGGCGCTTATGCATCAGGGCGCGCGCGGCTACCTTATGAGCGCTGCGCCGCAACGCCGTATTCGCGAGGCTCAGTTCGTCGCGATCGTAACGCCTGCCATCAAGCACCTGCGTTGGGAGATGGCTCGTCTGTCGAAAGAGGAGGTCCCCGAATGAGCACCCCGACGAATTTGCCGTGGCGGCAATTCCTCTGTCGCGCCTGCGGCTTGATTTACGACGAGGCATTGGGCGATCCCGATAGCGGGCTTGAACCGGGGACGAGATTTGAGGACATTCCGGAGGACTGGGCTTGTCCGCTCTGTGGCGTTGTCAAGGCGGATTTCGAGCCTTACGAACCGTTGGAGCGCACTGCACGCTCGGACGATGCCGCGGTCGTTACGCCGACACGTGAGCTCGGCGTCGTGATCGTGGGCGGTGGCATTGCCGGTTGGAGTGCGGCAGAGGCGTTGCGTGCGCTCGACCCCGCTGTACCTATTACGCTCGTGACCGCATGCAACGGCGACAGATACCTCAAGCCGGAACTGTCCGTCGCACTCGGGCGCAGCCTGAAGCCTGCCGATCTGGTTCGGGAGTCGGCCGTCAATGCAGCTCGGCGCCTTAATGTGCGTCTGATGACAGAAACGTTTGTCGTCGGCATTTCTCCGTCCATCAAACAGGTACGTACCACGCGAGGTGCGCTTCGCTATACGAAGCTCGCGATCGCGCAGGGCGCGCGCCCTGCACTACCGGAGCAAATGCCGGCCTCGCTATGTTGGCGTGTCAATGATTTGGCGGGATGGTCGGGGATTCAGGCACGCCTGGATGGCGCGAAAAAGACCGTTGCGATCGTCGGTGCCGGGATGATTGGGTGCGAACTCGCGGAGGATTTTGCGCGTGCAGGCCATGCCGTGTCGCTAATCGATATCAACCTCGGCCCGCTGGCCAGTCTGGTTCCAGCGGTCGTCTCTGACAGGCTCCTGACGGGCCTACAGGATGCGGGTGTCAGATTCTTGGGGGGGCGTCGCATCGAGAGGATCGAGAAAGCGGACAACGGCCAAAGGATCATTCAAATGCAAGGCGGCGAGCAAATTCGCGTTGATGAAGTCGTCGCTGCGACGGGGCTCGTCACTGAGACCCGCCTCGCGAAAATGGCCGGGCTCGCGTTTGATCGAGGCATCGTAATCGATCCGCACACGATGCAGACAAGCATCGAAGACATTTATGCGATTGGCGATTGCATCAGCGTTGCCGGCGTGCCATGCCGATTCATCGAGCCGATCGTGCGGCAAGCGGGGGCGCTTTCGCATCACGTGCTCAACCGCGAGCATGCCGGTTATGTTCACAGCACGCCGCTGATTCGTCTGAAAACGAAGGCATTCCCCATCGTTATCCACGGCGTCCCGAGCGCCAAGGGTACGTGGGGTGCTCCCGATGATCGAGAGGGTCAGATTCGGATTGAGCAGCGCCTCGATGGTCGAGTCATTGCCCGCATCGAAGCGGGTTTCGCACAGCAGCGGCTTGTCGCTTGAATGCCTTGCTGCCCGTAGGGCGGCTAACCCGAGTCCGAATCAAACCAGGTGCGTCGAACATGAAAGATGAAAATCCGTATCGTCCGTATAGCGCAGACCACTCGCTGGAGCGCTGCTCATGCGGCATGCACGCCAGTCAGGACGAACACGATGCCCGCAGCGGCGTTGTCGCTCGCCCCCCAGTGCACGATGAAGACGTCCAGTCGCGCCATTTCCTCGAAATGGTAGCTGTCAGGGCGCTGTTCCCCCACGACGCGCTGCGCCGGCGATTCCTTCGCGCGGTCGGCATCAACGCCGCGCGTGCCGCCATTGCCAGCGTGCTCCCATTGGCCGACCTTCAGGCGATGGCGGAAGAAAGGCGTCCTCTGGAGAAGAAGGACCTGAAGATAGGTTTCATCCCGATCAACTGCGCCACACCGCTGATCATGGCGGATCCCATGGGCTTCTATCGGGAGCAGGGTCTCAACGTCTCGCTTCGCAAGACGGCCGGTTGGGCGCTGGTTCGAGACCAGATGCTTAATCACGAGCTCGACGCGTCGCATTTCCTGGCACCGATGCCGCTCGCTATTTCCATGGGGCTTGGGTCTTCCGCCCAGCCCATGCGAGTCGCAGCTATTCAGAACGTCAACGGCCAGGCCATCACGTTGGCGCTGAAGCATAAGGACAACCGGGACCCGAAGCACTGGAAGGGCTTCAAGTTCGCCATTCCGTTCGAGTATTCCATGCACAACTTCCTGCTCCGCTACTACCTGGCGGAGCATGGACTTGACCCCGACCGTGATGTTCAGCTCCGCGTGACTCCGCCTGCGGAAATGATCGCCAATCTGAGGGCCGGCAACATTGATGGGTTCCTCGGACCGGATCCCTTCAATCAACGTGCTGTGTATGACCAGGTGGGTTTCATTCACATCTTGTCGCGCGACATCTGGGACGGGCACCCGTGCTGTGCGTTCGGTGTAGCGCAGGGCTTCATTGACCAGAACCCGAACACATTCGTGGCGTTATACCGTGCGTTGCTGAAGGCGTCCGCGAGCGCTCACAAGTTAGAGAACCGTCCTGCGATCGCGCGCGCCATCGCGACGCCAAACTATCTGAACCAGCCGGAATCGGTCATTCTGCAAGCGCTCAGTGGCCACTACGCCGATGGGCTCGGAAATGTGCGTGATCAGCCAGATCGAACGGATTTTCAACCGCTTCCGTGGTACTCGATGGCCACCTGGATGCTCACGCAAATGCAGAGGTGGGGCTACATCAAGAAGCAAATTTCCTACGATGACCTTGCCAAGAAGGTGTTCTTGCTTACAGATGCAAGTGCGCAAATGAAGGCACTGGGGCAGGAAGTCGACCACGATGCGTTGGCTGGCGGGATGCGGAAATTCTCAGTGATGGGCCGTGAATACGACCCTGCCAACCCGGCCAAATACCTTGCAAGTTTTGCGATCAGGCGGACCTGATTCAAAGGATATGAGATGAAGTCTTCAATTCGATTGCAAGCTGCACTGGTGTCACTTGCCATGGTTGCGATTTTTCTCGTTTGCTGGCAATTCGCGACAACGGCGGGGAAGCAGGCCCAGCACGCGCCAATGACTGCGGAGCAAAAAGAGTATGCACAGTTGATGGGACAGACGCCCGACGACCCATCGTCGGAGCCGAAGAGCGACGGTTTCCCCACACCCGCACAGTTCTTTTCCGTCGCGGCGCAGAACCTCGCGCACCCATTTTATGATCATGGTCCCAATGACAAAGGAATCGGCATTCAATTGGGCCATTCCCTTCTGCGTGTCGCCGGCGGCTATCTACTCGCCGTCATCGTGTCGATCCCTTTGGGTTTCTTGATTGGCATGTCTCCGCTGCTCTATCGCGCTTTTGATCCATTCATTCAGTTGCTCAAGCCGATCTCTCCGCTCGCGTGGATGCCAATCGCGCTATACACGATCAAAGACGCCTCTGTCTCTGCAATTTTCGTGATTTTCATCTGCTCGCTATGGCCAATGCTGATCAATACCGCGTTCGGCGTGGCGAACGTAAGACGTGAGTGGCTAAACGTTGCCCGCACTCTCGAAGTCTCGCCGTTGCGCAAGGCGATGCAGATTGTCTTGCCCGCCGCTGCACCGACCATCATCACCGGCATGCGTATCTCGATGGGGATTGCGTGGCTTGTCATCGTGGCTGCCGAGATGCTGGTCGGCGGAACGGGCGTCGGCTATTTCCTATGGAACCAGTGGAACAATCTTTCGCTGACAAATGTCCTGTTTGCGGTGCTCGTCATCGGCGTGGTTGGGATGCTGCTTGATCAACTTTTTGCCCGCCTGCAAAAGAAGGTGACCTATGCAGAGTAATGACAATCGCGCCGCAAGCGGCAGTGCTTTCATTGAGGTCGACAACCTCTCGAAACGCTATCGCGCAGATCTTCCGCCGGTCTTCGAAGACGTGACATTCAAGATTGATCGTGGCGAGTTCATTTGCGTAATTGGTCACTCCGGCTGCGGAAAGAGCACGATTTTGAACGTACTCGGAGGGCTTGAGCAGGCGAGCGGTGGCGGGGCCGTCATGGGCGGGAGAGAGATTGCAGGCCCGAGCCTCGATCGGGGGGTCGTGTTCCAAGGTCATGCGTTGCTGCCCTGGCTCACCGCGAAGCAGAACGTCGAATTCGCCGTTCGCTCCCGGTATCCGGATTGGACGCGTCAGCAAATCGACGAGTGCGCAATGCGCTTCCTCGATATGGTCGGCCTCACGCGCGCGATCGACAAAAAACCATCGGAGCTATCGGGCGGCATGCGCCAGCGAGTGGGGATCGCTCGCGCATTCTCCGTCGCACCAAAGATGCTTCTGATGGACGAGCCGTTCGGGGCACTCGATGCGCTGACGCGTGGTGTTATCCAGGATGAACTTCTGCGCATCTGTCTGGCGACTCATCAGACCGTTTTCATGATCACGCACGATGTCGACGAAGCGATCCTGCTTGCTGATCGAATCTTCTTGATGAGTAACGGGCCGCGCGCGCGCCTTGCAGAAATTGTGGTGAACACGATGCCACGGGAGCGAACGCGAGAGACGCTTGTCCACGATCCGCAGTTCTACAGGATTCGAAACTATCTTATCGATTTTCTGGTGAGACGCTCCGCCACGATTCAACAGGATATCGAACATGGTCGTGAAACGCATCAAACGACGCAAATTGTTCGTCCAGGCTTATCTCAGGACAACGTTACGGAGCTTGATCAAGGCCGCGCGCTCCGCATGGGCAATACGGCTTAATTTTCCAGTGGTAGTTTTTTTGAGGATAGTCACATGATTTCGAGTCGCACACAGGTTACCGAGATGATCGTCTCGGCGAAGGTACGCAAGGGCCTCAAGTGGGCAGATGTTGCGGATAAAGTCGGCATGGCCAAGGAGTGGACGACTGCCGCATGCCTCGGTCAAATGCAGTTGAGCAAGGAGCAAGCTGCCGTCGTCGGTGAGATCTTCGAGCTTTCCGACGAGGCCATCGCATGGCTGCAGATCGTTCCGTATAAGGGATCACTGCCGACGGCGGTTCCGACGGACCCGCTGATCTACCGCTGGTACGAGTTGGTGAACGTCTATGGCACGACCATCAAGGAACTGATCCACGAAGAATTCGGGGACGGCATCATGAGTGCCATCGACTTCTCGATGGACATCCAGCGTCAGGCGGACGCGAAGGGCGATCGCGTCAACGTGGTGCTTTCCGGCAAATTTCTGCCATACAAGGCCTACTGACCGGCTGGCGGAAATGCCTATGACGCTCACCGGGGCCATCTAAGGCCTGGCCATCGGCGCCGTGCCCGGCTTGACTGGAACTGGCGCGTGATGGCCGGGCACTAAGTGCGCAATCGACGCTGCGATAAAGCGAAGTCCACGAAGTGAATTTTGCGGAACAAGAATACGGCGGATTTCCGGAACGCAAAATCGCTGAAAGCCTTGTGGCGGAAAGCAGCCGGAGTCGAACCGACCTGGGAGCGGCTGACGCCCCCAACCGGGTTTGAAGCCCGGCCGCATCACCGGATACGGATGCCTTCCTTCGGACAACGCAATGTGACTGACTAAATCGTCGTGCACGCGCTCAGGCATCGCTTGAATCACCTGAGTTCGGCATCCCGACTACTTTACGCCGCGCCCCATTCCGCCCCGGGGCGGCGCACATGCCAATCGCCAACGCGGCGAGTATATCCCGCACGATCGAAGAACTCCAGAATCTGGATCGCACGCTTGCGCCCCAGGCCCGTCGTGTCGCGAAACGCACCGGCTTCCACCTTGCCGCCGGCGTCGGCGATCATGCCGGCGAGTGTCTGGACACAAGCGTCGTCGTAGAACAGATCCTTCACGATCTGATGCACTCGTCCCTGTCTCGCAAGCTTGCGCAATACCGCACGCACCCGCTCTTCAGGCACGTTCAGCGAACGCCCCATGTCCCTCACCCACGGCGGATCGAAACGACCCTGCACCACCAGCGGCAGCAGCGCGTCAGCCAACGCCGTCTCGTCAACCGTCATTTCCACACGGTGCGCCGGCAGATGCCACCACGCCCCGGTACGGGCCAGCGCTCCGTCGCGCAACATGGCCTGCACGAAGGCGCGCCAACGCCACGCATCCATCGACGGCCACGTCATGCGGCCCAGCCGTGCAGCATCGAGTCCCGGCTCGTCCGGCTGGCGCGCGTGATAGTCGCGCAGCACATCGAGCACGCGTGTGCGCACGGTGTCCCACGCCTGAGGGGCAAACGCGAGCGATTCCCCCTCCCCTCCCGCCAGCACCACCGCATTCGCCGGCCACTGCCATTGCCCCGCCGGCAACCCGGTGAGCGCAATGACCTGCTCGCTCGTCAGTCCAAACGCGGCCTGCGCGAGTAGTGCATCCAATCCTTCGCCATCGAGCGCGCGCGCCACGGCGTCGAGCCACGCCAACCGCGCCGCCGACCGACGCCTGCGCTCCGGCGCCGCAGGGTCAAGCACCCGCCCGCCACCCACCGTTGCCGTCGCCTGCGGATTGCGCACGATGAAGCGGTCGCCCGGCATCGTGCACACCGGCGTATCGAAGACCAATTGCACGCGCATTGTGCCACCGGGGGCCAGCGTGTCCCCTTCCAGCAATACCGTGCGGGCCTGCCCATGCGTCGTGCCCACATGCACATGCAGCGGAAACCATTGCGTGAGTGGCGCACTGTCTTCAAGCCAGTGCAGTTCGACATCCACATGCGTCGACGGCCCCGGCAATCCCGCCGCCACGATCCAGTTGCCCCGCCGAAGCTGGTCGCGCTCCACCCCCGCCAGATTCAGCGCACAACGCTCCCCGGCGCGCCCCGCCTCCACCGAACGGTTCTGCGCATGCACGCTGCGCACCCGCACCGGCAATCCCTGCGGCATCACGGTGAGGTTGTCCCCCACGCGCACCGTGCCAGCGAACGCCGTGCCGGTCACGACCGTACCATGGCCTGCCAGCGTGAAGACACGATCGACGGCGAGACGAAACAATGCGTCCTCGCGACGCGCCGCATTGCCGGACGAGTGCAATGCCTGCGCCGCCTGCGTGAGCTGCTCGCGCAGCGCCGCCACGCCCGTGTCGCCCGGCGTCGTCGCTGACACCGGCACCGTCTCGGCATCGGCGAACGGCGTGTTCGCGAGCCATTGCGAAATCTCCTGGGTCACAGCGGCCAGCCGCGCCGCGTCGACGCGATCCGCTTTCGATAGCGCGACCACGCCACGCCTCACCCCCAGCATCGAAAGAATGGCGAGATGCTCGCGCGTCTGCGGCATGATGCCGTCGTCCGCCGCAATCACGAGCAGCGCGAAATCAATGCCGACGGCCCCCGCGGCCATCGTGTGAATCAGCTTTTCATGGCCGGGAACATCGATGAACCCCAACACCTCGCCATCCGGCAATGGGGTGTAGGCGTACCCCAATTCGATGGAAATGCCGCGCGCCTTTTCTTCTTTCAGACGATCCGTGTCGACCCCGGTCAACGCGCGAACGAGACTCGTCTTGCCATGATCGATGTGACCGGCGGTGCCCACGATCATGCGCGAAGCTCCGAAAACTGCAACGCCAGACGCGCTTCGTCAGTCGCTTCGAGACATCGCAGATCGAGCCATAGCCTTTGATCGGCAATCCGGCCGATCACCGGATACGGCAGCGCGCGCAATGCCGCTTCAAGCGCCGCCAGCGCGCGTCCGCTGCCGCGTTTGCCGCCGCCAGCCGGCACGATCGCCAGGCCATAACTCGGGAGCTGCTCGACCGGTAGCGCGCCGCTGCCGATCTGGCTCACCATCGGCGCGGCGCTCACGGTATAGGCATCGCCCAACGACTGCGCGAGCACCGGCGCCAGACGCTGCGCCTGCGCCATCATGTCGTCGCGCGTACGCGTGAGCAGCCGCAATGTGGTGAGCCGCTCGGCCAGATGATCGGGATCGCGATAGAGCCGCAGCACGGGTTCCAGCGCCGCAAGCGTGAGCTTGCCCACGCGCAGCGCGCGCTTGAGCGGATGCTTCTTGATCCGTGCGATGAGATCCTTGCGCCCGACGATCATGCCCGCTTGCGGACCGCCCAGCAGCTTGTCGCCGGAGAACGTCACGAGATCGGCGCCGGCGGCGATCGTCTCCTGCACCGTGGTCTCGTGCGGCAGCCCCCAGCGCTCCAGCGGCGTCAGGGTGCCGCTGCCGAGATCGACCGCCACCGGTACGCCATGCGGCTTCGCAATCTGCACGACCTCCGCGACGTCGACACTCTTGGTGAAGCCGGTGACCGCGTAATTGCTGCAATGGACCTTCATCAGCAAGGCCGTCTTCTCGCCGATGGCATTACGATAGTCGGCCGCATGCGTACGGTTGGTCGTGCCCACTTCGACAAGCTTCGCGCCCGCGTGCGTCATGATGTCGGGAATCCGAAACGCACCGCCGATTTCCACCAGCTCGCCGCGTGACACCACGACGTCGCGACGCTTGGCAAGCGTCGCCAGCATCAGCAGTACTGCCGCCGCGTTGTTGTTCACCACCGTCGCCGCCTCACCGCCCGTCAATTCGCACAGCACGGGCGCGACGAGATCGTCGCGGTCGCCGCGTCCGCCCGTTGCGAGATCGAATTCGAGGTTGGCCGGCGCCGTGAGCGCTTGCATGACCGCTTCCACGGCAACCTCGGGCAGCAACGCTCTCCCGAGGTTCGTATGCAGCACCGTGCCAGTGAGATTGAAGACGGGACGCAGCGTCGCCCGGTTGCGCTCGGTCAGCGCGCGGGTCACACGTGCCCCGAAACGAGCCGGGACCAGGGTGTCATGTGTCAGCGTGCCCGCAAGCGCCGCCGCGCGGCACGCGTCGAGATCGCGACGCAACGCGTCGGTCACCTGCGTGCGACCGAAGTCGGCCAACGCTGCCTGAAAGTCGGGCATCCCCAGCAGCCGGTCTAGCGACGGGAGATCCGCCGCCCCTGCAAACTCAAGATCGTGCTCGGCCATCCGCACCCCCGCAATCCCTTAAGCCGTTTCGGTGTTCTGCCAGAGCAACGGATTGCCATTGGCGCGCGCGTACCCCGCTTCGCCCATCAGCACGTCGAGGGCCAAGCTCGCGAGATCGTCGGCAACCGGCTCCACGAAAGGATCCTTGTCCTGGTAGAAGATCTTGCGATAGCTATGACAGTCGTCGCACGACTCTGCCCGGATCGGGGATGACGCCACGCGTTTGGCCGCGTCGTCGAGCGCCGGACGACCATCGGCACCCCTGACAACGTCCCCTCCGACATGCGCCGCCTGCAGGTCCGCCCCCGATGCCGCCGCATCCCCTGTTTTGTCGAGCACGTGATAAGCGACATGCTGGCTCGCTTCGCAATGTGTGCATTTCACGCGAACCATATGCCACTCGGTCGAGCATAGCCCGCACGCGAGATAACGATAGCCCTCATGCGCCCCGCCAATGCGCACGACGCTCGCCACCGGCAGCGTGCCGCACATGGGACAGACGTTGGGGACGTCGAGCATCGGCACGTCGCCCGCGTCGAACGTGCTTGCCACGCCCGTCCAGAGCACTTGCAGCGCCGCCGTCAGGAACGGCGCGCTGGCGGCATCGACGCCCTTGCCATGCCCGGCGAGCAACGATTGCGCGGCCGAGTCGAGCGCGGCCGGACTGGAGGCACGAACGCGTTCAAGCACAGCGCGTACCGGCGCGGGCAAGTCCGGCTGTGCCGACATGGCATCGAGCAACCGCGCGAGCAGCGGCTGCCATCGGCCCGCGTCGTATCCCCCGTTCGCGGGCACGAGCGGCATGCAGTGCAATTGCGCCTGCTCGATCGACTCGGCCGTCGGACGCTCCGCCTGAAAAGTGTCGAGCACACGCTGCTGTGCGTCGACCAGCGAGGCCATGAGGCGCAGGTAGTCGCCGAGTGGATGGCCGTCGGCCAGTTGACGCAGTCGTGCCGCGCGCGCCGAGAAAACTTCGGCGCGTTGCGGCATGCGTAGACGGGGGATGGCGGTCCGATCGAGCGACTCGATCTGTCCGGGTTCAAGGATACGTTGCAAGGTAGCCGGCCTCGTAAGAGCGCCCGGCCACCGGGGCCGGACTCATTTGTTGAGCTGCTTGTACCAGGCGCGATGGTGCTTCCACGCCCAGCCGCGGGTGACGGTGCCGCGCGTCATCGCGCGCACGGAACCCTTGATCCAGATCGCGGCATAGATATGCGTAATGATGCCGCAAATCAACACGAATGCACACACCGCATGCACGTCGGAAGCCAGACGAATCACCCCGACCGGGAAGTAGAACGCGAAGTAGGCGCGCCAGATCACGATGCCCGAGAGCAACAACCCGATCATGCACAACACCATCACGTAGAAAAGCAGCTTCTGGCCGGCGTTGTAGCGCCCGACTTCCGGCAGATTCTCTTCGCGATTGTTCAGCACGTCGCCGATTTTCTTCATCCACTCGGTGTCGCGCGATTCGAACCGGTTGTAGCGCGCGAGCCGCAAGGCGAGGCACACGAAGGTGACGAACATCACCAGCCCGACAAACGGATGCAGAATCCGCGTCCACGATCCACCACCGAACAGCGTGGCCAGCCAGAACATCGACGGATGGAACAGCGCGAGCCCCGAGAGCGCGAGCAGAATGAACGTGCCCGCGACAATCCAGTGGTTGATGCGCTGCCCGGCACTGTAGCGCTCGATCAGATCGTCCTTGTCCGCCTGACGATCACTGCGTTCGTTCGACATGGTCAGACCTCCTCGTGCGTGGCGACGCCCTTCTGGCCATCGGGACCGTTACCCTTGCGGGATGCGTCGTAGCGGCGGGCCGCCGCCTCATCGTCCTCGGTCGTCTCGTTCGGACCGGTCTTGATGTAGTGGAAGAACCCGGCGAGCGCCGTCAGCGCCATGGCGGCCACGCCCAACGGCTTGGCGATGCCCTTCCAGAGCGTCACCATCGGACTGATGCGCGGATTGTCCGGCAGACCGTGATACAGCGACGGCTTGTCAGCGTGATGAAGCACATACATCACGTGCGTGCCGCCGACCCCCGCCGGATCGTAAAGCCCGGCGTTCTCGAACCCCCGCGACTTCAGGTCTTCGATGCGCTCGGCCGCCTGATCTTTCATGGCGTCCTTGGTGCCGAACAGGATCGCGCCGGTCGGGCACGTCTTCACGCACGCCGGCTCCAGCCCCACCGACACCCGGTCGGAACACAAGGTACATTTGTACGCCTTGTGATCCTTCTGCGAGATACGCGGGATGTTGAACGGACATCCGGTGATGCAGTACCCACAGCCGATGCACGCCTCTTCATGAAAGTCGACGATGCCGTTGGCGTATTGCACGATGGCCCCCGGCGACGGGCACGCCTTCAGGCAGCCCGGGTCCTCGCAATGCATGCAGCCGTCCTTGCGGATCAGCCACTCGAGGTCGCCCTTCGGGTTCTCGTACTCGGTGAAGCGCATGAGCGTCCAAGAATCGGCCGTCAGGTCCGCCGGGTTGTCGTACACGCCGACGTTCGTGCCGACCTCGTCGCGCAAGTCGTTCCATTCCATGCACGCCGTCTGGCAGGCCTTGCAGCCGATGCATTTCGACGTATCGATGAGCTTGGCAACGTCTCCCGTGTGCGACTCGCGCACGGAGGGCGAGGGCAGCGTGGTGGCTGAGCGCCGTTTGATATCCAGTGATTGCAATGCCATGGCGCCCCCTTATGCCTTCTCGACTTTCACCAGGAACGACTTGAACTCGGGTGTCTGCGAATTGGCGTCGCCCACGATGGGCGTCAGCGTATTCGCGAGGAACCCGGGCTTGGTCAGTCCCTTGAAGCCCCAGTGAATCGGAATGCCCACATGGTGAATCGTCTTGCCGTCCACCTTGAGCGCGCGAATGCGCTTGGTCACAACCGCCCGGGCCTTGATGAAGCCGCGATTGGACGAGACCTTGACCATGTCGCCCGACGCAATGCCGATCTCCTTCGCGAGCGCCTCGCCGATCTCGACGAATTGCTCGGGCTGGATGATCGAATTGAGCAGCGCGTGCTTGGTCCAGTAGTGGAAGTGCTCGGTCAGACGGTATGTCGTGGCCACATAGGGGAACTTGTCGGCGGTGCCCATCACGGCCAGATCGTCCGGGAACACGCGGGCGCCCGGATTGCTCGTGGCCTTCGGTTGCTTCGGATGCAGCGGGTTGTAGCCCAGCGGCGTCTCGAACGGCTCGTAATGTTCGGGGAACGGCCCTTCGGCCATGGCTCCCTTCGCGAAGAAGCGCGCCACGCCCTCGGGGTTCATGATGAACGGACTCATGCCAAGCGCCGGATCCTCGTCGACCTTGAAGTCCGGCACGTCCGCCCCGGTCCAGATCTTGCCGTTCCACCACACCAGCTTGTGCTTCGGATTGAACGGCTTGCCCGCAAGATCGGACGACGCGCGGTTGTACAGAATGCGACGGTTCGCCGGCCACGACCATGCCCAGTTCAGCGTCTGCCCGATGCCGGTCGGATCGCTGTTGTCGCGCCGCGCCATCTGATTGCCCGCCTGCGTCCACGCGCCGGCGAAGATCCAGCAGCCCGACGACGTACTGCCGTCGTCCTTCAGTTCGGCGAAACCCGCCAGTTGTTCGCCGGCCTTGCGGGTGACCTTGGTCGGATCCTTCGGATCGACGAGGTCCCTGAGCGCCCGACCGTTGTACTCCTTGGCAAGTTCTTCGGGCGACGGGCGCTCCGGCTGGGCGTACGGCCACGACAGGTTGACGATCGGATCGGGGAATTTACCCCCCTGCGTCTTGTACATCTCCCGCAGGCGCAGGAACAGTCCCGTCATGATCTCGATGTCTGTGCGCGCCTCGCCCGGCGGCTCGGCACCCTTCCAGTGCCACTGCAACCAGCGCCCCGAGTTGACCAGCGCACCGTCTTCCTCAGCGAAGCAAGTGGTCGGCAAGCGGAACACTTCCGTCTGAATCTTGCTGGAGTCGACGTTGTTGTGCTCGCCGAAGTTCTTCCAGAACTCCGACGTTTCCGTCGCCAACGGATCCATGATGACGAGGAACTTGAGCTTGGCGAGTGCCTGATCCCACTTGAACTTGCCCGGCGCTGCCGCGAGCGGGTTGAACCCCTGCGCGAGGTAGCCCGTCATCTTGCCCTGGTTCATCAACTCGAGCACCTGCAGCAGGTCGTAGGGCTTGTCGAGCTTGGGCAGATAGTCGTAGCCCCAGTGGTTCTCGGCCGTGGCCGCGTCGCCCCACCACGACTTCATCAGGCTTACGTAGAACTTCGGATAGTTCTGCCAGTAGCTGAGCTGGTTCGGACGCAGCGGCTTTTGCGTGCGTGCCGTCAGGTATTGCTCCACGGTCTGCTCGGCCTGCTTGGGCAACGTCATGTAGCCCGGCAGCAAGTCGGTCATCAGCCCCAGGTCGGTCAGGCCCTGAATGTTCGAGTGACCGCGCAGCGCATTCATGCCGCCGCCCGCCACCCCGATATTGCCCAGCAACAGTTGCACCATCGCGCCGGTACGAATCATCTGCGAGCCGATCGAGTGCTGCGTCCAGCCCAGCGCGTACATGATGGTCATCGTGCGCGTCGGAGTGGAACACTCGGCGATCTGCTTGTAGATCTGGTCGATCTTGTCGGCGGGCGTGCCGCACACGCGCTCGACCATCTCGAGGGTATAGCGCGAGTAGTGCTGCTTCATCAACTGAAACACCGTGCGCGGGTGTTGCAGCGTCGGGTCGGTGAGAACGTATCCGTCCGCGCCCTTCTGGTAGTCCCAGGTGCTGCGGTCGTACGTGCGCTTCTCGGCGTTGTAACCCGAGTAGATGCCGTCTTCGAACGCGAATTCGTCTTTCACGAGGAACGTGAAGTCGGTGTAGTTCTTGACGTATTCGTGCTGGATCTTGTCGTTCGTGAGCAGGTAATGGATCAACCCGCCGAGGAAGACGATATCCGTGCCGGAACGGATCGGGGCGTAGACATCCGCGACCGATGCCGAACGGTTGAAGCGCGGGTCGACCACGATCAGGCGCGCGTTGTTGTGCGCCTTGGCCTCGGTGACCCATTTGAAACCGCATGGGTGCGCCTCGGCCGCGTTGCCGCCCATGATGAGAACCAGATCCGCGTTCTTGATGTCGACCCAATGGTTCGTCATCGCACCACGGCCAAACGTCGGGGCAAGACCTGCCACCGTCGGGCCGTGTCAGACACGTGCCTGGTTGTCGAATCCCAGCATCCCGGTACTGCGGATGACTTTGTGCGTGATATAGCCGACTTCGTTGCTCGACGCGGACGCCGCCAACATGCCCGTCGTGAGCCAGCGGTTGACGGTCAGGCCGTCCTCCGTCTTCTCGACGAAATTGGCGTCGCGATCGTCCTTCATCAGCTTGGCGATGCGATCGAGCGCATCGTCCCAGGAAATCCGCTCCCACTTGTCGGAACCGGGCTTGCGGTACTCCGGGTGCGTGAGACGGTTCGGGCTGTGGATGAAGTCGATGAGGCTCGCCCCCTTCGGACACAACGTGCCGCGATTGACCGGGTGGTCGGGGTCGCCTTCGATGTGGAAAATACTCTTCCGCGCATTTTTCGCCCCGTCGCCGTAGCTGTACATCAGCAGGCCGCAGGCCACGGAACAGTAGGGACAGGTGTTGCGGGTTTCCGTCGCTCGCGCCAGCTTGAACTGGCGGACTTCCGCCAGTGCCGCATCGGGCGCGAACCCGAGCATTGCCAGGCTGGACCCGGCCAATGTTGCGCCACTCACTTTCAGGAACTGGCGCCTCGACATATTCAGCATGGGGGAAATCTCCTCAAATATTCGAAAACTTTGCGGGAGTTCGTTGAGTATAGAGCAAACCATTGCGGTTTTCCGTGACTTAGCACAAACCATGCCGAATGTTGCGCCGCAGCGCACAATGCAGGAACTTCCTCAACAATTTGGTATTCTGAGCGTCACTTTGGTCACCGTCCCCGGGAATGAACCCCTTGCCCCCTGAAGATGACGTGACAAACCTGATGGCATGTCCCAACTGCGACACGCTGCACCGTCGCACGGACGTGCCCCCGCGAGAGGCGGCCCGCTGCGTGCGCTGTCACTCGGTGCTTTACCGCGCCCCCGACCTGCGCCTGTCGCGCGTGCTGGCGCTCACGCTGACTTGCCTGATCGTGTTCGCCATCGCGAACGCGTTTCCCATCGTCGAGATCGAGGTGCAGGGCATCTACACGCGCACCACGCTCATCGGCGCCGCCTGGGCGCTGTATCGCGAAGGCATGTGGCTCGTCGCCTTGCTGGTCTTCACCACAACGGTGCTCTCACCCCTGTCGCAATTGCTCGCACTGGTCCATCTGATCGGCCCGCTCTCGGTCGGGCGACGGCCGTACGCCGTCTTTCACGTGATGCGCGCCATCGAGTTCTGCCGCCCCTGGGGCATGATCGAAGTGTTCATGCTGGGCGTGCTGGTCTCTGTGGTCAAACTCTCGTCCATGGCCAGCGTGTTGCCCGGCATCGCGTTATGGGCCTTCGGGGCGCTCACGGTATTGCTGGCGATGGTGTTGTCTTACGACCTGCGCAATCTCTGGCTCGTGATCGACCACACACCGGATGCGGACGCGCCCGACGCCTCGCCATCGCGCACGGTGCCACGATGAAATACCTCACCGCCAAAGACGCCGGACTGGTCGCGTGCACGGCGTGCGGACGGCTCTCGCGCCACGTTAGCTCGCTCGAGACCGCGCGCTGCCCGCGCTGCGGCGCGGCCCTGCATCAACGCAAGATCGACAGCCTCACGCGCACCTGGGCCTTGCTGATCGCCGCCGCGATCCTGTACATTCCCGCCAACGTCCTGCCCATGATGCAGACGCGCTCGCTGCTCGGGAATTCCAGCGACACGATCATGAGCGGGGTGATCTATTTCTGGGTCAGCGGCGAGTACGATCTGGCCATCGTCGTCTTTACGGCGAGCATTCTCGTGCCGATGCTCAAGCTCATTGCGCTGTCGCTGCTATGCCTCACCGCGCAGCGCGGCGCCCGTTGGAACCCGCATCAACGCACCAAGCTTTACCACATGATCGAGTTTATCGGCCGCTGGTCGATGCTCGATGTCTTCGTCGTCGCGCTGATGGTCGCGCTCGTGAACATTCAGTCGCTGGCCGTGATCCAGGCCGGTCCCGGCATCGTGGCGTTCGGCGCGGTGGTCGTGCTCACGATGCTCGCCTCGATGCAGTTCGACCCGCGGTTGATCTGGGATCAGATCCGCGACGACGATACCGAACAGGACGATCATGACTGACCCGAAAGATCCGCAAGCCCCCAACGCCGCGCCGCCGCCCGGCGCCGGCGAGCTGCCCACGCCGGTCATCGAGCCGCGCAAACGCTGGGCGCCGTCGCTCGTCTGGCTCATTCCGCTGGTGGCCGCCGTGATCGGCCTGTCGCTCGTCGCCAAGGCGATCATCGAGCGGGGCCCCAGCGTCGTCATCGACTTCAAGACGGCCGAAGGCCTCGAAGCCGGGAAGACGAAGGTCAAGTACAAGGAAGTCGATATCGGCACCGTCAAGAACATCGAGCTGTCCGACGACCTGTCGCACGTGCGCGTGACCGTCGACCTCACGCAGAACGCCAAGCGGTTCGCGGTCAAGGATTCGCGTTGGTGGGTGGTGCGACCGCGCGTGGCCGGCGGCAGCGTCTCGGGTCTGTCGACGCTGCTCTCGGGCGCCTATATCGGCGCCGACGCCGGCAAGTCGAAGGAATCGTCGGAGCATTTCGTGGGCCTCGAAGTGCCGCCGGTCGTCTCCAGCGGCCAGCCGGGCAAGCCCTTCGTGCTGCATGCGGCCGACATCGGCTCGCTCGACATCGGCTCGCCGATCTATTACCGTCGCATTCAGGTCGGTCAGGTCGAAGCCTACTCGCTCGATCCGGATGGCAAGGGCGTCACGCTGCGCGTGTTCGTCCAGGCCCCCTATGACCAGTATGTCGGCTCCAACACGCGCTTCTGGCATGCGAGCGGCATCGATTTGCGGCTCGATTCGAGCGGCTTTCAGGTCAATACGCAATCGCTGGCGTCGGTGGTCATCGGCGGCATCGCCTTCCAGGCACCGAACGAGTCGGGCGCCGGCGTGATGGCCAAGGCTGGGCAGGAATTCCGCCTGGCCCCTGATGAAACCACCGCCATGAAGGCCCCCGACACACATCCGATGACGGTCGTGTTCCGCTTCCAGCAGTCGCTGCGCGGTCTGGCAGTGGGCGCACCGGTGGATTTCCGCGGCATCACGCTCGGTGAAGTCACGTCGATCGGCGTGGAATTCGACCAGGCGACCAAGCAGATCAACATGCCGGTGACGGTCGAGGTCTATCCGGACCGTCTGCGCCGCCGCGATCCGAAGAACAACCTGCCGCCGGACGAACTTGCCAGCCGCCAGATTCTGAATTCGCTAGTGGCGCGCGGTCTGCGCGGTCAGTTGCGCACCGGCAATCTGCTGACGGGCCAGTTGTACGTGGCACTCGACTTCTTCCCGAACGCCAAGCCCGCCCGTGCCGAGGAAGTCGACAACGTTGTCGTCATGCCGACGGTGCCCAACACGCTCGACCAGTTGCAGCTCCAGATTGCCGACATCGCGACCAAGCTCGACAAGATTCCGTTCGACAGCATTGGTCAGAATCTCGATTCGTCACTGCGCAAGCTCGACAAGACGCTCGACAGCGCGCAGGGCCTGTTCCGCCAGCTCGACGGCGAGATCGCGCCCGAGGCGAAGGCCACGCTCAGCGAGGCGAAGAAGAGCTTCGGCGCCGCCGAGCGCACCCTCTCCGAAGACGCCCCAGTACAGCAGGATGTTCGTCAGGCCATGCAGGAACTGACGAAGACCTTGCGCTCGCTGGGCACGCTGGCCGATTATCTGCAGCAGCATCCCGAGGCGCTGCTGCGCGGCAAACCCAAGGATCCGCAACCATGACGAGCCCGCCTGACATGACCCGTAGCCCGCGCCGCTGCGCGACGCCGATGGCCCGCGCCGTGCTCGCCGCGCTGACCCTGGTGCTCGCCGGCTGTGCATCGCCGCCGTCGCGCTTCTACACCCTGACCGACGACACGGGAACGCCCGCGGGCAGCGCCGCCACGAGTGGCGCCAACGTGCCGGCGGCGCGCTATGCGGTCGAAGTCTCGCCGGTCGCCGTGCCTGAGCAGGTCGACCGGCCGCAGATCGTCGTCACGCGCGGCGGCGGTCGCGTCGACATTCTGGAGGAATCGCGCTGGGCCGCGCCGCTCAAGACCGAACTGACGTCGACGATCTCGCGCAAGCTCACGCAACATCTCGGCGCGATGGACGTGTATGGCCTGCCCCGCGCCGATGGTCTGACCGTGTACCGCGTCTCGACGTCGGTACAGCGTTTCGAGTCGGTGCCGGGCGAGCAGGCCGCACTCGCCGCCGTGTGGAGCATTCGCCGGGTACCGGGCGACGTCGTGCTCACTTGCCGCTTCGCCGGCACGGAGACGGCGTCGGGTAGCACGGGTGGCATCGATGACGTGGTCGCGGCGCAACGCCGGCTCGTCGACCGGCTGGCATTGGGCATCGGCAACGCCATTGCCACCAGCGCGCAGGGCGCCACGCCGCACTGCGAGCGCTGAAGGCCGTTGCCGCCTTGCATACGCCGTCTCCCGGGCAGGCGAAACCCCAGGGAAATCCCGATACGCGCCAACGCGATTACGGATTGCGCAAGCAATTACGGGATGTTTAATATGTTCGAGACCTAACGACCCCTGTCGTCCGACGGCGGGGCGTCATCACGCGAACATTGGAGACACCCCATGCCCAGCCTCACCGGCCACTTGCGCCGCGCGATTGCCGTTGCCGCTTCGTTCACCCTTACCGCGCTGGGCCCCGTTGTCTGCGCCGCCCAACCCGCGGCCGGCGGAGGCATTTCGGACGGCGTCGTGAAGATCGGTGTGCTCACCGATCTGTCCGGTGTGTCGAGCGACAATGCTGGCAAAGGCAGCGTGGTCGCCGCCACCATGGCGATCGACGACTTCGCGCACGATCACAAGGTGCTCGGCGCGCCGATCGAATTGATCTCGGCCGACTCTCAGGGCAAGACCGACACCGGCGCCACGATCGCCCGCGAGTGGTACGACCGCGACAAAGTCGACATGATCACCGACCTGACATTCTCGAACGTCGCGCTCGCCGTCGATCGCATCGCCGAGGAAAAGAAGAAGATCGCGCTGGTGACCGGCGCGGGTTCGTCGGCCATCAGTAATGAACAATGCACAGCGCACAGCGTGCAATGGATGTACGACACGTACGCGCTCGCGAATTCCACGTCGCAGGCGTTGCTTCGCCGAGGCCTCAAGTCGTGGTACTTCATCACCGCCGACTACGCGTTCGGTCAGGCGCTGGAGAAGGACGCCAGCGAGATTCTCACGCGCCAGGGCGGCAAGGTCGTGGGTTCGGTGAAGCATCCGGTGAACTCGCCCGATATGTCGTCGTACCTGCTGCGCGCGCAGACGTCCGGAGCGCAGGTGATCGCGCTGGCGAATTCGGGCACGGACACGCTCAACACCGTCAAGCAGGCGTCGCAGTTCAACATGATCCAGGGCGGCAAGCAGGTCTTCACGCCACTGTTGTCCTTGATCACTGAAGTGCACGGCATGGGCCTGAAGAACGCGCAGGGCATGATCCTCACGAACGGCTTCTATTGGGACCAGGACGACCGCTCGCGCGCCTTCGCCCAGCGCTTCTTCGCGCAGCACAAGAAGATGCCGACCATGATGCAGGCCGCCGTCTATTCCGCCGTTTTCAATTACCTGAAGGCGATTCGGGCGGCGGGCACCGACGACGCCGACACCGTCATGGCCAAGCTCAAGTCGATGAAGATCGACGACCCGGTGATCCGCAACGGACACATTCGCGCCGATGGCAAGCTGGTGCACGACATGCTGCTGGTGCAGGTCAAGACGCCGGCCGAATCGAAGTCGGCGTGGGATCTGTACAAGATCCTGGAGACGATTCCGGCCGACAAGGCGTTCGCCCCGTTGGCCGATTCGAAGTGTGCCCTGGTAAAACGGTAACCCGCGCGCTCAGCGCCTGAGATCGGTGGCAGACGCGGGTCGCGTCTCGCTGCCGCCTTGGGCGCCCCCTGCCGCGGGATCCTCCACGCGGCGGAAAATGATCGCCGACGCGAGCGTAATCAGCCCGACACATACGAACGTCAGTCGAAACCCCGCCACCGTACCGCCCATTCCGCCCTCGCCTGCCTGCCCGGCCAATTGACCGAACAGTGCCAACAACTGGCCGCCGATGGTCACGCCCAGTCCCAACGCAAGCATCTGCGCCATCGAGAACAGGCCATTGCCCGCGCTCGCGCGGCGCGTGCCAAGATCCTTCAGGGTGACACTGTTCATCGCGGCGAACTGCATCGAGTTCGCGCCGCCGAAGATCGCCAGTTGCCCCAACCCTAGCCACATCGGCCACCCCGGCCCGAACAGCGCGAAGCTCGCGATCGCACCGCCGACCACCGCCGTGTTGACCATCAGAAAACGCGTGTAGCCGAAGCGCGCCACCAGCGGCGTCACCATCCGCTTGACCACCACGCCCGCCAGTGCAACCGGCAACATCATCAGTCCCGACGCAAGCGGGCTATACCCCATGGCCACCTGAAGCAGCAACGGCAAAAGGAAAGGCACGGCGCTACTGCCAATCCGCGCGACGAGATTGCCCAGCAGCCCGAGGCGGAAACTCCGCGTCGCGAAGAGTTCGAGCGGGAACAACGGCGCGGCGCGACGCCGGGCATAAGGCCAATATCCCAGCGTCGTGACGACGCAAAGCAGCGCCAGCCCGACGGACACCCCCCATCCCCGGTCGGAGAACGGATGATCCAGCGCCAGTGTGAACGACACCATCGCCATCGAGAGCAGCGCGAAACCCGCCCAGTCAAAGCCGGCGTCGATGACCTCGTCACGCGCCGGAGGCGGCAAGTAGCGCCGTACCGCCAAGCTGCCGACGATGCCGATCGGCACATTGATCAGGAAAATCCAATGCCATGAGGCAACCTGCACCAGCCAGCCGCCCAGCACAGGGCCGATCATCGGCCCGACCTGCCCGGCAATCGACACGAACGCGAGCGCCGCCAGATATTGCCCCGCCGGGAAGGTGCGCAGCACCGCGAGACGCCCGATCGGCAAGAGCATCGAGCCCCCCGCCCCCTGCAACACGCGCGCGAGCACCAGTTGCGTCATCGTGTGCGCCATCGCACAGCAGATAGAACCGATCACGAACAGCAAAATCGCAACGAAATAGACGCGGCGCGTGCCGAACCGGTCGGCCAGCCAACCCGACGCCGGGGTGAGCATGGCCATCGTCAGCGAGTAGGCGACCACCACGGGCTGCATGCGCAGCGGGTTCTCGCCCAGGCTCGCCGCCATCGCGGGCAGCGCCGTATTGACGATGGTCGTATCGAGCGCCTGCATGAAAAAGCCCGCCGCTACGATCCACAGCAGCGCGGTGAGTGTTTTGTCTTGCGTCATGCGGCGTGGTGGCGAGACGCGGCGGTCAACCCCGTCCCTCAAAAGAATTAAGCGAAAGCAGAATTCTAGCCCGCTTCAGGCGGGCCGACCCTGTTGCGCCGCGCGCTCCACCTCAAACCCCGATCGCGCGATACCCCACATGTTCAAACCGATCCTCGTCATCGGTATTTTGTTCGTCTGCCGAATTATCCGCGCGGTCGTCATCGGCAAGCGCTTCGAGTCGGATGGCCGCATGCACGAGCGCGATGTGCGAAAACGCCTGCGGGAAGTTGCCGACCTGACGCGCATGATGCGTGTCGTACTCCTCGGCCAGCAGACCGACGTCGTTGCGCAACGACAGCAACCGCTCGAACAGGGCACGGGCGTCGCGCTGACGGCCGATCATCACCAGGCAATCGACCATCCAGAAGCTGCAGGCGAGAAACGCGCCCTCGCCCGCCGGCAGGCCGTCGTCGACCCGGCTCGTGCGATAGCGTTGCACCAGCCCGCCGTGCATGAGGTCTCGCTCGACCGCCTCGATGGTGCCTATGACGCGCGGATCGTTCGCCGGCAGGAAGCCCACGAGCGGAATCATCAGCACGCTCGCATCCATCTCCGCGGAACCATAGGCCTGCATGAACGCATTGCGCGTCGTGTCGAAGCCGTGCGCGCAGACGTCCGCATGAATCTCCTTGCACAAGTCGCGCCAGTGATCGATCGGCCCCGGCAGGCCGAAGCGCTCGGCCGACTTGATCGCCCGATCGAACGCGACCCAGGCCATGACCTTCGAGTAGGTGAAGTGCTGGCGTCCGCCGCGCACTTCCCAGATGCCCTCGTCCGGCTTGCGCCACACCGTCTCGAGATGCGCCACAAGCTTCGTCTGCACCTCCCACGTGGCCTCGTCCGGCGTCAATCCGCCCAGACGCGCCTGATGCAACGCGTCCATCACTTCGCCATACACGTCGAGCTGCAACTGCCCGACCGCGCCATTGCCCACGCGCACGGGCTTCGCCCCTTCATAGCCGGGCAGCCAATCGACCTCCCACTCGGGCAAACGCCGCTCGCCCGAGAGTCCGTACATGATCTGCACCTGCGACGGCGCACCGGCCACGGCGCGCACCAGCCAATCGCTCCAGTCGTTCGCTTCGGTGTAGTAGCCCCCGAGCATGAGCGCCTGCAAGGTGAGCGTGGCGTCGCGCAACCAGCAATAGCGATAGTCCCAGTTGCGCTCGCCGCCAAGCTGTTCGGGCAACGACGTCGTCGGCGCGGCCACCACGCCGCCCGTCGGCACGAACGTGAGCGCCTTGAGCACGATGAGCGAGCGGCGAATCGCATCGGCCCAGCGGCCGTCGAGCTGGCAGCGGTGAGCCCAGGTGCGCCAGTAGCGCTCGGTATCGGCGAGGGCGGCGAGCGGATCGATCTCGCGCGGATCGGCGTGATGCGACGGCACGCGCGAAAGCACGAACGGCACGGTGTCACCGGCCGTCACATCGAAGCGCGCGCGCAGACTGCCCGGCACATCCTGAATCTCGATGGGCGTGCGCACCACGACCTTGTCGGGTCCCGCGATGAGACGCATCCCCGGCCCGGTGGGATCGTCGCCGTCGAGCGGACGCGACCACGGCACCGACGCCCCATAGTCGAAGCGCAGGATCAACTCCATCGACATGGTCACCGTTCCGTGGATGCCCTTGACCAGCCGCACAAGGTCGGCCGCGCCGTCGCGCAACGGCATGAAGTCGATCACGGCGACGCAGCCCTCCACCGTCTCGAAGCGGGTCTCGAGAATCAGCGTGTCGTCGTGATAACGACGCGTACAGGTCACGCGAGGATCGTCGGGGGCGAGCTTCCATCGGCCATGCTCCGGGCCGCCAAGCAGCGCCGCGAAACACGCGGGCGAATCGAAATACGGCCAGCAGAGCCAGTCGATCGAGCCATCGCGCGCGACGAGCGCAGCGCTTCGGCAGTCGCCAATCATTGCGTAATCTTCAATACGTGCCGGCATGCTCACCTCGCGAAGGGAAGAGGAACAGCGCGCCCATCGGCAGACGATGGAGCGCAAGCGAGTGAAGCCCTATGTTACGCGCGTGGTCAAGACGCGACCATCGGGCCGGCGACGGGCCGAGACGATTGTCGGAGATACTGCCAGAAGTCATGCGCTCCCTCCTGTCGACGTTGGGCGTCGGGTCGGATTGATCGGTGGCCTGTCATGCGCCAGTCTAAAACCGACCGGCCACCGGGAGGGAAGTTCTGCGCTGCGCGTCAACACGCGGAGAATCCGCATCGCCGACGGTCGGCGTACGTCATGCACTCACGCGTGCCGGTCCTCCAGCGCATGCACCGCCCCCTGCGCGATCAAGTCGCGAATCCGCGTCGTGTCGAAGCCATACTCCATCAACACCTCGCACGTGTGTTCGCCAAGCCGCGGCGCGGGACCACCCGTGCGTTTCGGCGTCTCGGAAAAGCGGATCGGCAGACCGATGCTCCGTGTCGGGCCGTCCAGCGGGTGCACGGTTTCCACCACCATCTCGCGCGCTACGATCTGCGGGTGCGTCACCGCTTCGGAGATCGGCAACACCGGGCCGACCGGCAAGCCCACGGCGTCGAGCCGTTCGACCCAGCGCTCGGTGGTGTCGCGCATCAGGTACGCCGTGAGGCGCTCGACGAGTTCGGCACGGTGCGCCGTGCGCCCGGCGTTGGTGGCGAAACGCGGATCACCGGCGATCTCGGGGGCGTCGAGCACCTGCAGCAACCGTTCGTAGTTCGCCTGATTGGCCGCGCCGATATTGATCCACCCGTCTTGCGTTCGAAACGCCTGATAGGGGGTGCTCGTCGGATTCGCCGAGCCAAGCTTCGGCGGATTCTCGCCGCTCGCGAAGAAGTTGGCCGCCGCCCAGTACATCTGCTGGAATCCCGCTTCGAGCAGCGACGTGTCGACGATCTGTCCTTGCCCCGTGCGCAGTCGATGCGCGTACGCCGCCGAGATACCGAGCGCCGCCAGAATGCCCGCGTTGATATCCGCAATCGGCGAGCCCGCCTTGATGGGCGCCTGGCCCGGCTCGCCCGTCACGCTCATCAGGCCTGAGAGCCCTTGCGCAATCAGATCGAAGCCGCCTTTGTCGGCGTACGGGCCAGTGCGTCCATAGCCGGAAATCGAGCAATAGATGAGCGCCGGATTGGCTGCGCGCAGGGTCTCGTAACCCAGGCCGAGCTTCTCCATCGTCCCCTTGCGATAGTTTTCGGTGACGACGTCGGCGCTCGCCAGCATCTCGCGCAACACCGCGCAGCCGCCCTCCGTCTTGAGATTGAGCGCGATGCCACGCTTGTTGCGATTGAGCATCATGAACGACGCCGATTCGCCGTGCGGGAGGATCGGCGCAAAACGACGGGCGTCGTCGCCGTCCATCTTCTCGACCTTGATGACGTCGGCGCCCATGTCGGCCAGCATCATGCCGCACACCGGGCCGGACATGATGTGCGACAGCTCGATCACCTTGACACCCTGCAACGGCCCGCCGGCCGGTTTGACGGTATCGGTCATGTCACCGCCCCTCGAACACGGGCGGCGTCTTCGCGAGGAAGGCGCGATAGCCCGTCTGAAAATCGGCCGTGCCGAAGCACGCGAAACCTTCGTCGATCTGCGCGGCGCTGAGCGGCTGGCCGCTGGCCAGTTCGCGCACGAAGCGCTTGTGCCAGCGTGCCACCAGCGGCGCGCCGGCAGCGATGCGCGACGCGCTCTCCAAGGCCTCGCGCGTGACGTCGCCGTCGGCCACCACGCGGGTCACGAGCCCGATGCGCAACGCCTCCTGCGCATCGAAGATCCGGCCTTCGAGCAAGATCTCGAGCGCGCGCGAGGGACCGAGCAGACGGACCAGGCCCGATAGCTCCGCGTGCGCCATCACCAGGCCCAGCTTGTTGATCGGCGCCCCGAAACGGCTCGTTTCGCCGCAGATGCGCACGTCGCACGCCGCCGCGATCTCCATGCCGCCGCCGACGCAAATGCCGTGAATCATCGCGACGAGCGGCACAGGGCATCGGGACAAGGCGTCGAGCGTACGGTGCATGAGCGCGCCATACGTTCTTGCCTGCTCGACGTTGGCGCGATCGGTCTCGAACTCCGCAATGTCGTTGCCCGGCGCGAAGGACTTCTCGCCCGCCCCTCGCAGCACGATACAGCGCACGTCGGGCGTTTCGGACAACGTGAGGATTGTGTCCCCCAACGCCTGCCACATCGACTTGGTCAACGCGTTGAGCTTCTCAGGACGATTGAGCGTGACCCGCGCGATGGCGCCGTCTCGCTCGGTCAGAACGGTGGATGTCACATAGCCTCCTTCCAACGCCAGCACGCACCCGATGTCGGCCAGCCTTTCTTTTTGGTATACCAATTTTTTGTAAACGATAAGATCTTCGAGATGGGATTGGCAAGCGGCAATCGCAAAATTCAGGGTTAACGTGGAAAAAGCGCGCATTCTCGATTGACGACGGATGACATCCCCATCAAAATTGGCATTCCATTTTCCCGATCATTGCGCATGAGCACGTCCGCCTCGCTGAACGCCGCCGCTTACGAAGCCCTCAAGGCGCGCATCGTGCGCGGCGAGCTTCGTCCCGGCGCGCCCCTCTCGGAACGCGCGCTATGCGACGCGCTGGCTGTCTCGCGCACGCCGCTGCGTGAAGCGCTCAAGCGACTGGCGAACGAAGGGTTGGTGGAAATCTCGGAAACGCGCCGGGCACGCGTGGCGCGTGTGAGTGTCGACGAAGTCGTGAATCTGCTCGCAGTGATGGCAGTCCTCGAAGGACTCTCGGGCGAGCAGGCGTGCGAAAAAGCGTCGGAGGCCGATCTTGACGCCCTCACGCAACTGCAAGCCGACATGGAATCGGCTTACGCCCGCGCCGATCACGCCGCCTACTTCGCCCTGAATCAGCAGATTCACCTGAGCATTCTGCGCATGGCGGACAACGGGCCGCTGGCCGAGTATTTCCACAATCTCAACGCACGCCTGCGGTATGTACGCGAGCGATTGACGCCAACGCCCGAGCGCTGGCGTCAGGCCGTCGATGAACATGCGGAAATGCTCGCGCTGCTACGCCGACGCGATGGCAAGCGACTGCGCACGCTGATGGAAGCGCACCTGCGCAGCAAGACCGACGCCTATGTCGCCGCCATGCTCAACGAAGGATTGGTGAGTCTGGGGCGCGCGGCGTGAGCCTGTGAACGCATGAATGTGTGAGCGTGTGAACACGCCAGCGCATTCCGACGCCTGCGCCGCGCCGGCGTGTCACGCGGCGGCGAGTCGATGGGCGAGCACGGTGGCACACTTGGCCATCAGATGCCCACGCAATAGTCGGCCAAGCGCGGCACCGTCGCGCGCATGCAGGGCGCGCAGCATCGCAACATGCTCGTCGACGGCTTGCTCCCATTTGCCGGCATGCAGATTGGAGCGGAATCGCAGCGCCTGCAGCCGTTGATTGACCGATTGGTACATTTGCGTGAGGGCGGGATTACGCGCCGCCGCATTGATACGATCGTGAATCCGCTGATTGCAGTCGAAATAGCCGGGAAGGTCGCCGTTCGCGTGACACGTCATCATTTCGCTGTGCAACGCCTGGATATCGTCGATTTCCGCGGACGTGATGCGCTCGCAAGCCAATTCGCCAGCCAGCGCTTCGAGGCCGCTGAGCAGTTCGAAGGCATCGGCGATATCGCTGGCCGACAACGTCACGACACGCGCGCCGCGATTCGGCAGCAGTTCGATCAGCCGCTCGACGGCCAGCATCTTGAGCGCCTCGCGCAGCGGCGTGCGCGACACACCGAGTTGCTCGCACAGGGCGCGCTCGTTCAGATGCGCGCCCGGCGGCAGGGTGCCTTCGATCATCATCTTGCGCAGGCGGTCCATCACGGCAAGATGCAGCGCCTGCCGGCTGATGGGCGCCGCCGTCTCGCCGTCCGGCGGATGAATGACAGGGTCACGCAGGACGTTCAGGGTCACAGAGTGCATAGGCTTGGCCAGGTCGTTCGCTTGGAGAAGAAGGTCATCGACTGCACGCACTGCACTTTCGCAAGCCATGGCGAGCGTCCCCGCTGCCACATCGCGCGAAATATTACGAAATATTACGAAGTCCGATTCTCGCAGATCCCCAGGATTTTGACTACGTTAGGTGGTGTTTTCACCGAGTAGGCGTCATGTTCACCGCACTGCGCAACGACGACTGAATTTTGTATACGATGTGGAGCCACTTGCCTCCAGCGCATCGCTGGGGCATCGCTTTTTTCCCAGGAGACTTACAAGATGTTCGAGACCCCCGCCGTCGAATCGCTGGCCCAGTTGCTGGCCGACACCCGTCGCGGCGATACGCCGATCGCCTCCCCCGCCCCGGCGCTGCTGCCGGTGGACTTCGACGCCGCCTACGCCGTGCAATTGCGCACCCTCGATTTGCTCGGCGAGACGATCGCAGCGTGGAAAGTGGGGGCGAAAACGCCGATGGATCTGCCGAATTGCGCGCCGATTCCCGCCTCCGTCGTGAGCGACGCGTGCGGCACGCTGGCGTTGGGTGACTTCTTCCGGCCAGGACTGGAGTTGGAGATCGCGTTCCGACTGGCCCGCGATATCAAACCGGGGATTTACGACGAGCGTGAGGCGCTCATGTTTGTTGGCGAAACGCTCGTGACGATCGAGATCACCGACAGCCGTTTCGCGACGAGCGGTCTCGACAGTCGATTCACGTTGGCCGACTTGCAGAACAACGGTGCGCTCGTGATCGGGAGCGGGCGCGCCTACGATGCGTCGCTCGACTACCTGGCGCCGAAGCTTACGTTCTCGCTCGATGGGGTGAACATCGCGCCGGCGGACACGGGATTCAACACGGGGGGCGATCCGCGCACCTTGCTCACGTGGCTCGTGAATCACAACGGCAAGCGCGGCATCACGATGCACGCGGGCGCCGTGATCACCTGTGGCTCTTATGTGGGCATGCTTCCCGCGCGCGGTGCAGGCGTACTGCGCGGCACGATCGACGGGATCGGCGAGGCGTCCGTTACGCTGAAGTAAGGGTGGTCGATCGCCCGGGGTCGCCGTGAGTGTGCCCTTCGGTCAAGCCGCGACTTATCCACAGTTTTTGTTCACAACGTTGTGGACAACGAATGAGGCGCGGTTGCCAAGCGCTTGATCGGTATGGCGTTTTCGACCGAACGGATCAGGAGGCGCTCCCCGCAGGCAAACTGCCTGCGAGCGCCTACGATTTATCCACAGATTTTGTGTTCAAGTCTGTGGACAAGTCCTTGATGAGAGAACGCAAGCCGTTGATTCGACTCAGAGATTCAGTTGACAGCCGTCGTGGAAGCAGCGCTCTGGCGGTCCATCGCCAGCGCAAAGCTCTTGTTGCGCTCGCGAACGACACGGTGAATCAGGTCCCACACTGTATGCGCAACGGGCGAGAGCGAACGGTTCTTGCGCCGCACGAGCACGATGTTGCGCTCGAACGCGGGCAACAGCGGACGCACGGCCAACGTGGAGTTCTCCGGCAACGGCAACGCGAGCGGCGGCAGCACGCTCACTCCCAGCCCCTCCTGCACCATGCGGAAGATGGTGCTCACATGCCCCAGCTCCTGCGTGATCGTTCCCTGCACCTTTTGCGTGGTGAGCGCGCGATCGATGAGCGGACGACTGCCCGAACTCTGATTGAGCAGCACCAGATTTTCGCCTGAGAGCTCCGACCAGTGCACGGCCGCCTGCGTGGCCAGCGGATGATCGCTGCGGCACACCAGACAGAACGGCTCGCTCATCAGGTGCTCGGTCGTGAGGTCGTCCGCGCCCTGCGGCGCAACCACGATGCCGAAGTCCACATCGCCCGCGCGCACGCTGTCCAGAACGGCGCGCTGCATCTGGTCGACGAGGGCAAGCGCCACACCCGGATACGTTGCCTGCGACGCCAACAGCACACGCGGCATGAGCGTGGCCGAGATGGTCGGGGCGGCGCCGATGCGCACCCTTCCGGTCGTGCGGGCTTCCGCGCCATGCGTCTGCAGCAGGGCAATCTCGAGTTCGTCGAGCACACGGTCGAGACTGGCGGCGAGCGTCACACCGGCGTCGGTCAGGGCGACCTCGCGCGTGGTCCGGTCAACGAGACGCAGGCCAAGCTGTCCTTCCAGTTCATTGATGCACCGGCTGATGGCCGGTTGTGTCAGGCCGATCTCGGCCCCGGCGCGGCTGAAGTTCTTGCTGCGCGCCACGACCATGAAAACCTTCAGTTGTCTCAGCGATACGTTCATGTGCGATTGCCCTGCGGAAAATTAAGCGAACGAACCACCGCAGTGGCTCCGGCGCGCCGCGCTCGGCGGCGCGCCCCGTATTGCGCAAGTCAAACGGTCGCGGCGATCAGGCCGCTGCCTTGACCATCTCTTCGACCACTTTCTTCGCGTCGCCGAAGACCATCATGGTCTTGTCGAGGTAGAACAGGTCGTTGTCCAGCCCGGCATAACCCGCCGCCATCGAACGCTTGTTGACGATGATCGTCTTGGCCTTGTACGCCTCGAGAATCGGCATGCCGGCAATCGGCGACGTCGGATCGGTCTTCGCGGCCGGATTCACCACGTCGTTCGCGCCGAGCACCAGCACCACGTCCGTCTGACCGAATTCGCCGTTGATCTCGTCCATCTCCAGCACCTGGTCGTACGGCACTTCGGCTTCCGCGAGCAGCACGTTCATATGACCCGGCATGCGCCCTGCCACTGGGTGGATCGCGTAACGTACACTCACGCCCTTCTCGACGAGCTTGTCGGTCAACTCCTTCAGGGCGTGCTGCGCGCGGGCGACAGCCAGACCGTAACCCGGCACGATCACCAGCGATTCGGCGTTGCTCATCAGGAATGCGGCGTCGTCAGGCGAACCCGACTTCACCGGCCGCTGCGGTTGATCTCCCACTGCGCCCCCCGCCCCCGCCTGGGCACCAAAGCCGCCGAGAAGCACGTTGAAAAACGAGCGATTCATGGCTTTGCACATGATGTACGACAGGATCGCGCCTGACGAACCCACGAGCGAACCCGCGATGATGAGCATCGGGTTGTTCAGCGAGAAGCCGATACCGGCGGCCGCCCAGCCCGAGTACGAGTTCAGCATCGACACGACGACGGGCATGTCCGCGCCGCCAATCGGAATGATGATGAGCACACCGAGCACGAAGGCGATGGCCGTCATGATGGCGAACGGCGTCCAGCTCTGCGAGACGAAGAACGCGCCGCCAAAGCCGAGCATCGCAATCGCCAGCGCCAGATTCACCATGTGCTGACCCGTGAAGACCACCGGCGCGCCCTGGAACAAACGGAACTTGTACTTGCCCGAGAGTTTGCCGAAGGCGATGACCGACCCCGAGAACGTGATCGCGCCAACGAACGTGCCGATGAACAGCTCGATACGATTGCCTGCCGGCAACGACGTCTGCCCCGCCGGCACAATGCCGAACGCCGCCGGTTCCGCCACCGCCGCCACCGCGATGCACACGGCCGCCAGACCGATCAGCGAGTGCATGGCCGCGACCAGCTCCGGCATCTTGGTCATCTCGACCTTGCGCGCGACGAACGCACCGATGCCGCCGCCGACCACGAGCCCCGCGAGGATCAATCCGAGTCCGGAGAAGTTGCCGTTCGAGAGTTTGCGCAACTCGAAGATCAGCGCCACGGTCGTCAGCGCCGCAATCGTCATCCCGATCATGCCGAACGCATTGCCGCGTCGCGCCATCTTCGGGTTCGACAGGCCCTTGAGCGCCTGAATGAAACAGATCGACGCGACCAAATACAACAGCGTCACAAGATTCATGCTCATGTCAGTGCGCTCCCTTGGCTGCGGCTTCGTCATTGGCCGCGGTCTTTGCCGGGGCCTTGTCTTTCTTCTTGAACATCTCGAGCATGCGCTGCGTGACGAGGAAGCCCCCGAACACGTTGACCGCCGCGAGCGCCACGGCCACGACACCCATCGTCTTGCCGAGCGCGCCTTCCGTGAGCCCGGCCGCGAGCATTGCGCCCACGATCACGATGGCCGAGATCGCGTTCGTCACCGCCATGAGCGGCGTGTGCAGCGCAGGCGTGACGTTCCACACCACGTGATAGCCGACGTACACCGCCAGCACGAAGATGATCAGATTGATCACCGTGTGATTGATCATTTCCATGGTCGTGTCTCCCCCTTATGCCGCACGCAGCACTTGACCGTCGCGGCACATCAGGCACGCACTGACGATGTCGTCGTTGGTATCGATGACGAGCTTGCCTTCCTTGTCGATCACCAGCTTCAGGAAGTCGAGCACGTTACGGGCATACAGCGCCGAGGCGTCGGCCGCCACCATGCCCGCGAGGTTGGTGTAGCCCGCAATCGTTACGCCATGCACCTTGACGACCTCGTCGGCCACCGACAAGGGGCAATTGCCGCCGCCATTCGCGCCGCGTCCCGCAGCGAGGTCGATGATCACCGAGCCGGGCTTCATGGCCTTGACGGTGTCTTCGGCGATGAGCGTCGGTGCGGCGCGTCCCGGAATCAACGCGGTGGAGATGACGATGTCCGCCTGCGTCAAACGTGTGTGCACGAGTTGCGACTGACGCGCGAGCCATGCCGCCGGCATCGGGCGCGCATAACCGCCCACGCCCTTGGCGATCTCGCGTTCCTCGTCGGTCTCGAACGGCACGTCGATGAACTTGGCGCCGAGCGATTCGATCTGCTCGCGCACGGCCGGACGCACATCCGAGGCTTCGATGACCGCGCCGAGACGCTTGGCCGTGGCGATGGCCTGCAACCCGGCGACGCCGGCGCCCAGCACGACCAGACGCGCGGCCTTGACCGTGCCGGCGGCCGTCATGAGCATCGGCATGAAGCGCTGATACAGATTGGCGGCAAGCATCACGGCCTTGTAGCCGGCGATGTTGGCCTGCGAAGACAACACGTCCATGCTTTGCGCACGCGTGGTCCGCGGCGCGGCTTCCAGGGCGAAGCCAATGACACCCGCCGCCGCCATGCGCGCATTGTTCTCGGCATCGAACGGGTTGAGCATGCCGACCACCGCACTGCCACGTGGAATCAACGCGATTTCCGCGATCGACGGCGCGCGTACCTTGAGCACCAACTCGGCGCCAAGGGCTTCGGCCGCGCTACCGCTTGACGCGCCCGCTGCGACATACGCCGCATCAGGCACGCTGGCCGCCTCGCCCGCACCACGCTCCACGGTGACGCGATGCCCTGCGCCCACCAGCTTCTTCACCGTTTCCGGTGTGGCCGCGACGCGGGATTCGCCGGCGGCCGTCTCCTTTGGAATGCCAATATGCATAGTTATTGTCTCGGGGTCTGAGCCCCTGTCGTGTTGTGAAACTCAGGCCGCAACGGCTCTCGGCGACTGCATCGAACGCCCTTCATTGGCCGCTTCGAAGCAGCGCACCTTGGTGCAGTGAATCAGGTCGCACAGGAATTCCGGCTCGTAGGCGCGCAGCAGATGCGGCTGATGTCCGTCGAGGTAAGCCCCGATCAGCAACAGCTCGGCCATGCGCAACGCCTGCGCCGAAGCGCCTTCGAGATACGCCAGCGGTAAATCTTGGTTCCCGGTCGCGTGCAGCAGCCGGGCATAGGTGGGGTGGTCCCAATACCAGTCCAGCCCCAATTCGACGAATGCGTTGTTGAACGCATGCAGATGGGCGTTGGCAACCGGTGCCAGGGCGGCGGGTTTGATATGCGATTCGATGACAGACATGATGGCGCTCTCCCAAAACAGTGATCGTCTCCAGAACACGCAGACCCGCGCTCGCCTGACATGACAGGTCACCGACGCTTTGCTGTCACACCACTTTCATGCGGGCTGCCATTGCAGATTACGCAGCCCAATCCATAAAAGACAGTTAAAGTTAATTATGCAAACCATCTACGATTACTTATACTTCTTTGGCAACGCTTAGCGTGCGGAAATCGTTCCGCCGCCCCGCCGATGTCAGGATGACCGCCGCATGAAACACGCCACGCTCCGTCAACTCAAGGTCTTCGAAGCCGTGGCGCGCCATTTGAGCTTTTCGCGCGCCGCCGAAGAACTTCACCTCACGCAACCGGCCGTCTCGACACAGGTCAAGCAGCTCGAGAGTCACGTCGGCCTGCCGCTGTTCGAGCAGTTGGGCAAGAAGGTCTTCCTTACGCCGGCGGGTACCGAAATGCTCCACTACAGCCGCGCGATCATTGCGCTCTTTCGCGAAACCGAGGAGGCAATGGATCACCTCAAGGGCATCACGGGCGGCAAGCTCAACGTGGCCGTGATCAGCGCGGGAGACTATTTCTTTCCCCGGTTGCTCGCGGCCTTTACCGCACGCCATCCCGGCGTGACGCTCAATCTCACGGTTCATAACCGCGAGGAACTTCTGCATCAGCTCACCGAAAACCTCACCGATCTAGCGGTGATGGTGCGTCCGCCACCGGAGATCGACACGATCAACGAAGCCTTCGCGCCCCATCCCTATGTCATCGTGGCACCGCCGGATCATCCGCTGGCCAGCCAGCGTCAGATTCCCTTCTCGCGTTTGACGGAAGAACCGTTCATCAGCCGCGAGCGCGGATCCGACACGTGGAATTCCCTGCAGGATGCCTTCGGTCAGCGCACCCAGCGACTCAAGATCACGATGGAGATCGCCAGCACGGAAACCATCAAGCAAGCGGTCGTGGCGGGCATGGGCATCAGCTTCCTGTCGGCCCATACCGTTGGCATGGAGCTTCAGACCGGTCAGTTGACGGTGCTCGACGTCCAGGGCTTTCCGGCCTGGCAAAGCTGGTACGTCGTGCATCGTCGCAGCAAGCGGCTGCCGCCGGTCGCGCTCGCCTTCCGGGAATTCCTGCTGGCCGAAGGCGCTGCGCTCATCGACGGCATGATGGCCTACAAGAGTCCCGTGCCGCCTCCCGCTGCGCGCGGCGGCGATCACGCCGCCTCGCGCCGGACAGATCCCGGATCCGCCGAATGAAAAAGGGCGATCGACTCAGGCCTTTGCCACCCCGGCCGACCACCGTGAAATCGATTGTTCTCTCAGCCGCCCATGCGGTTGGCCAACGTCCCCAGTCCGTCAATGCTCACCTCGACCAGCGCGCCCTCTTTCATCGAGCCCACGCCAATCGAGGTGCCCACGGCGATCACATCCCCCGGCATCAGGGTCATGTCCTGTGAGATACGCGCGACGAGTTGCCACGGGTTGAAGATCATGTCGGCGAGCGGATAGCGCTGACGCTCCGTGCCGTCGAGCCGCGTGACGACCTCCGCCTCGCGCCAGTCGAAATCCTGGGCAATGACGGGGCCGAGACAGCCGAACGTGTCGAAGCCCTTGGCCCGCGTCCACTGTGCGAAGTTGCCGTCCTGCTCGATGATTTCAGCGGCGGTCACGTCGTTGACCAACGTGTAGCCGAGGATGTAATCGCGCGCGGCTTCCTCGCTCACTTGGCTTGCGCGCTTGCCGATCACAACGCCCAGCTCGCCCTCGAACACGATCTTGCCCGCATACGACGGGGGACGCTGAATCACTGCGCCGGGCCCGTTCAGCGACGTGGCCGGCTTGATGAGGAAGAGCGGATGCGACGGCGCGGCCTTGCCGAGCTTCGCGCCGAGCGCGTGAAAGTTGTTCCACAGCGCCACGATTTTCGAGGGCTCGCACGGGCACAGCAGATCGACCGTATCGCGCGCGATCGTCGCGCCCGTGGCGATCGGCTGATCGTAGAGATCGCCGCGATGTTCGAGAATATGGTCGTCCTGCAGCAGGCCAAAGCCGATGCGACCATGCGCGGTCTTGAAACGGGTCCAGAGCTTCATGCGTATGCCTTATCTGTAACCGCCCGGCGCTACGGCAGGGTTCGCCGTTCGCGCGCCGGACGCGATGTCGTGACGTCATTCCCATCTGCCTCGTGCAGACGACTTGCGTTCGTGCGAGGACGCTTGCACGGCGCCGCTTATACCGCGCCGATTTCGCGCAGTGCCGCGATCTGCTGTGCGCTGTAGCCGAATTCCGAGAGCACGTCGTCGGTGTGTTCGCCAAGCAGCGGCGAGCGCTCCACATGCGTGGGGCTGGCCGAGAGCTTGATCGGGTTGCCGACGGTGAGGTACTTGCCGCGCTTCGGGTGATCGACTTCGACGATGGTCCCGGTCTCGCGCAGCGACATATCCTCGGCAATCTCTTTCATCGACAGAATCGGACCGCACGGGATGTCGTACTCGTTGAGGATCGCCATGACCTCGAACTTCGTCTTGGTCATGGTCCAATGCTCAACCGTGTCGAAGATCTCGCGCAGACGCGGAAGACGGGCACGCGGCGTGGCGTAGTCGGGATGCTCGACCCACTCGGGCTTGCCGATCACCTTGCAGATCGAGCCCCACACGGGCGCCTGGGCGATGAAGTAGATGTACGCGTTCGGGTCGGTCTCCCAGCCCTGACACTTGAGAATCCAGCCCGGCTGACCGCCGCCCGACGCATTGCCGGCACGCGGCACGGCATCGCCGAACTCACCGTTCGGGAACTGCGGATACTCTTCCATCACGCGCGCGCGCTCCAGGCGCTGCTGATCGCGCAGCTTCACGCGGCACAGGTTCAACACCCCGTCCTGCATGGCGGCGAGCACGCGCTGGCCCTGTCCGGTCATGGTGCGCTGATAGAGCGCCGTAACGATGCCCAGCGCCAGATGCAGCCCCGTGCCCGAGTCGCCGATCTGCGCCCCCGTGACCATCGGCGGACCGTCGTCGAAACCGGTCGTCGATGCCGCACCGCCCACGCACTGCGCCACGTTCTCGTAGACCTTGCAGTCCTGGTACGGACCGGGTCCGAAGCCCTTGACCGAGGCCACGATCATGCGCGGGTTCAACGCGTGGATATGCTCCCACGTGAAGCCCATGCGATCGAGCGCGCCGGGGGCGAAGTTCTCAACCAGCACGTCGCAGTCGCGGATCATGCGCTCGAGCACCGCCTTGCCTTCCGGGTGCTTCGTGTCGAGCGTGATCGAACGCTTGTTGCTGTTGAGCATCGTGAAGTAGAGACTGTCCGCGTCGGGAATGTCGCGCAGTTGATCGCGCGTCACGTCGCCATGTCCCGCGCGTTCGATCTTGATCACGTCCGCGCCGAACCACGCGAGCAACTGTGTGCACGTCGGCCCCGACTGCACGTGCGTGAAGTCGAGAATGCGCACACCTTCAAGTGCCTTACCCATGATCGGCTCCGCTCAGCACGTGGTCCGGGCAACTGCGCCCGAAGCCGACAGTTGAACTCGCGCATGGCGCACGGCACATGCCGCGACCTGCTCAATGTGCGTGCCACGCGCTGGGCGGGCTTCGCGCCGGATACTGGCGACGATGATCATGGTTTGTCTCCTCCTGATGCGACGGCGTTTATGTAATCGGTGCGCGAGACGCGACGACACGCGAGGCTCGCCTGATCGCTCGATGGTTGTCGCCTCTGTGGGCGCCATCCCCATCGTGGATCGATTGCTGTGATATACAGTATTTCATACACGATATTTTATCAACGGCTTTTTGTTGCCGATGAGATTTGCTGTCTCGCCGCATCGATCGGTAAAAAATCGCTGGAATCCCTATGTATCAAAGGAGTCCGCACCGCAACATGGTCCATGCGATCCGACCGGGCTACGGGTTTACAGGCATGTGTCACCGCGATGAAATTCGGTCGCCTGCGGTGCGGATTCCTGGCAAGTCCAGTGAATATATTGAATACAAAATATTCACATCCCACCGTATCGTCTTTGCCTGGCGGCCGAAATGCAAAAAAGCACCGATTCGCGACGCCGCCCTTTCGGGCGCGTTGCGAATCGGTGCTTCCTGTCTCTTGCGGTGACGGCTGGGCGTTAGCGGCGACCCCAGGCGCACCGCGCTATGTCGACCGGCATCGAGCGATCAGCCGGCGGTGGCGGCCACCTTCGCCTCGAGTTCCGCCACGCGCTTGCGCAACTGACGATCCTCCTGGAAGCGCGCCGTCTCGTCGCGAATCACGGCCACGATGCCGGTGACTTCGCCGCCCTCGCCATGCAACAACGCCACGGTGAACGCAATCGACATGGCGCGGCCGTCCTTGTGCGCGGCGGGCACCTTGAGCAGATCGCTGCCGTACTTCGTCTGCCCGGTCTCCATCGTCTTCACATAGCCTTCATTGTGGCGCGCGCGCAGCCGCTCGGGAATGATGATGTCCAGCGGCTGCCCGAGCGCCTCGGCCTCGGAGAAGCCGAACATCTTCTGCGCGCCGCTGTTCCACAGCGTGATGATGTTGTTCGGATCGGCCACGACGATGGCGTCGCCCACTACCTGGACCAACTGACTGACGTCGACGGATGCGCTCATGATGTCTCCAATAATCTTGTGGGGAATGCGATTGGCAGGGATACCAAACATGCCAATAAAGTACATCAATTAGAGGACAACACGGTCCCGAAAATAAAAATGGGTGCTGGCTCCGCTCGGCGCCGCACCCATGAATCCCTGCCTTGCGCCCCGCGCGCCGTCACCGCCCAAAGGCGGCGTCGGCACAGGCGGCGCATTGGCGGCGAGCCAGGCTTGGCCTGACTCGCCGCCTCGCGGACTTAAACCGACCGCGACGAATGCAGGTTCGCGATCTGGTCCTTGCTGTAGCCCAGCTCGGCCAGGATCTCGTCGGTGTGCTCACCCAGCAGCGGCGAACCGGTGATTTCCGGCTTCAGGCCCGAGAACTTGATCGGGCTGCCGACGGTCAGGTACGTACCACGCTCCTTGTGCGGCACTTCCACGATCGTGCCCGACGCGCGCAGCGACGGGTCGTTCGCGATTTCCTTCATCGACAGAACCGGTGCGCACGGGATATCGAACTTGCGCAGGATGTCCACCGCTTCGTACTTCGTCTTGTCGGCCAGCCAAGCTTCGATGGTCGCGAAGATCTCGAAGATGTGCGGTTGACGCGCTTGCGGCGTGGCGTAGTTCGGATCTTCGATCCACTCCGGCTTGCCCAGCGCGCGGCAGATCGGCTCCCAGGCGTGACCCTGAATCGTGAAGTAGATGTACGCGTTCGGATCCGTCTCCCAGCCCTTGCACTTGAGCACCCAGCCCGGCTGACCGCCACCGCCGGCGTTGCCGCCGCGCGGCACCACGTCGCTGAACTCGCCATGCGGGTACTGCGGATACTCTTCGAGGTAGCCGATACGGTCCAGGCGTTGCTGGTCGCGCAGCTTCACGCGGCACAGGTTGATGACCGAATCCTGCATCGAGACGGCGACCTTCTGACCACGGCCCGTCTGGCCACGGCCGATGATGGCCGTCAGAATGCCGATCGCAAGGTGCATCCCGGTGTTGCTGTCGCCCAGCGCCGCGGCCGACACCGTCGGAGGGCCGTCCCAGAAGCCCGTCGTCGACGCCGCGCCACCTGCGCACTGTGCCACGTTCTCGTACACCTTCAGGTCATCGTAGTGGTGACCGTCCGAGAAGCCCTTCACCGAGGCCATGATCAGCTTCGGGTTGAGTTCGTTCAATCGCTCCCACGAGAAGCCCATGCGATCCAGCGCGCCCGGGCCGAAGTTTTCCACCAGCACGTCGGATTCACGCACCAGCTTTTCGAGAACTTCCTTGCCTTCCTGCGTCTTCGTGTCCAGCGTCAGCGAGCGCTTGTTGCTGTTGAGCATCGTGAAGTACAAGGCGTCGGCGTCGGGGATGTCGCGCAGTTGGTTACGCGTGACGTCGCCCGAACCCGGGCGTTCCACCTTGATGACGTCCGCACCGAACCAGGCCAGCAACTGCGTGCAGGCGGGGCCGGCTTGAACGTGCGTGAAGTCGATGATCTTGATACCTTCGAGGGGTTTGCTCATGTCATGTCTCCTTAATTGACTCGAGTTACTTTTTCATCGCCGCGCTTTGCGGATTCAGGTTCGTCAGACGGCCGCTTTCGGTGCCCGCCGCTTCGTCGATGACGGCGTTAATCAGCGCCGGTTTGCCTGCTGCGATGGACGCCTGCAGCGCCTTCGTCAGTTCTTCCGGCGTGGTGACGTGGTAGCCGATGCCACCGAACGCTTCGATCATCTTGTCGTAGCGCGCGCCCTTGACGAACACCGTCGGTGCCACGTCCTTGCCGCCCGTCGGATTGACGTCGGTGCCGCGATACACACCGTTGTTGTTGAAGATGATGGTGGTGACCGGCAGCTCGTAACGGCAGATGGTTTCGAGTTCCATGCCGCTGAAGCCGAATGCGCTGTCGCCTTCGATGGCCACGACCGGCTGACCGCTGGTGACGGCCGCGCCGATGGCGAAGCCCATGCCGATGCCCATCACGCCCCACGTACCCGAGTCGAAGCGCTTGCGCGGCTGGTACTGGTCGATGATGGCGCGCGCGTAGTCGAGCGTGTTCGCACCTTCGTTGACGAGGTTGATGTCCGGATGCTGCTTGAGCACATCGCGAATCGCGCCCAGCGCGCTGTGGAAGTTCATCGGCGACGGATTCTGCGCCAGCGTTGCCGCCATCTTCGCCAGGTTCTTGCTCCTGCGCTCGGCGATGGCGCCGGTCCATTCGGTCGACGGCTTGCCGAAGTTGGCATCCACACCGGCGAGCAGTGCCGACACGCACGAGCCGATGTCACCGATCACCGGGGCCGCGATGGCCACGTTGCTGTCGATTTCCGTCGGCGAGATGTCGATCTGCACGAACTTCTTCGGGGCGGCGCCCCACGTCTTGCCCTTGCCGTGCGCGAGCAGCCAGTTCAGGCGAGCGCCGATCAGCACGACAACGTCGGCCTCCTGCAGCACGAACGAACGTGCGGCCGCGGCCGATTGCTCATGCGTGTCGGGCAGCAGCCCCTTGGCCATCGACATCGGCAGGTAGGGAATGCCGGTCTTCTCGATGAGGGCGCGAATGTCGGCGTCGGCTTGTGCGTACGAAGCGCCCTTGCCGAGCAAGATCAGCGGACGCTTGGCGCCCTTGATGACGTCGAGCGCGCGCTGGACGGCATCCGGTGCCGGGATCTGACGCGGTGCGGCGTCGATCACGCGAATCAGGGAGTCTTTCGCCTTCTGTGCGTCGATGGTCTGGGCCAGCAGCTTGGCCGGCAAATCCAGGTAGACGCCGCCCGGGCGGCCCGACACGGCGGCGCGAATGGCGCGGGCCAGGCCGACGCCGATGTCTTCGGCGTGCAGCACGCGGTAGGCCGCCTTGCAATACGGCTTGGCCGCATTGAGCTGGTCCATCTCTTCGTAATCGCCCTGCTGCAGGTCGACGATCTCACGCTCGCTCGAACCGCTGATCAGGATCATCGGGAAGCAGTTGGTGGTCGCGTTGGCGAGGGCGGTCAGGCCATTCAGGAAGCCGGGGGCCGACACGGTCAGGCAGATGCCCGGCTTTTGCGTCATGTAGCCGGCGATGGCTGCGGCATGCCCGGCATGCTGTTCGTGGCGGAAGCCGATGAAACGCATGCCTTCGGCTTGCGCGAGTCGAGCCAGATCGGTGATGGGAATCCCCACCAGACCGAAGATGGTGTCGATGTCGTTCGCTTTCAGGGCGTCAATGATCAGATGGAAGCCATCAGTCGTTGCTGCCTCGGACACGATGTTCGCGTGTCGGCTGGTGTCATTGAGCGTGTTGCCCGCGGTGTCGTTTTCCGCTTTGCCGACTGGCACGGTCATCGCAATGGACATAATTCTCTCCTCCAATTTTTCCGGTTTCAGTGTTGCGTCGTCTTGTCTGACGATTAATGGGTATTCCCAAACTGCTGCGCTACTTGCTCACCCGGCCGTGCAACCGGCCCCACAAGGGCACGGATTGCACGCCGGTCAAACATCTCTTCAATCCAGCCGCTCTGGCGGCGTCTTCATATCGTCAGTTCACGTTACGTGGTACTGCGCGATAGATCCGCCTGCACGACCGGCTCGCTGGCTTGCGCCTTGTAGTCACTGGCGTAACGCTGTGCCAGACGGGCACGCATCGGCTTGAGGACGAACAAGGCGAGGAAGGCAGCGAAGGCGTTCATGGCGCAAGCGATCATGAACACGGCCTGCCAACTGCCGGTCGACGTGGTGATGATGCTCGAGAAGGGCACCAGCAACGCGGCGGTCCCCTTCGCGGTGTAGAGCATCCCCGCGTTGGTGGCGGCGTACTTCGAGCCATACGTGTCGGCACAGGTCGCCGGGAACAGGCTGTAGATCTCCCCCCACGCGAAGAACACCAGTCCCGTCAGAATCACGAAGGCCACCGGATGCTGGCCGAACTTGGCCAAGGCATAAATCCCGACGGCTTCCATCGCGAAGGCGATGAACATCGTGTTTTCGCGACCGATCTTGTCGGATATCCAGCCGAACACCGGACGCGTCACCCCATTGAGCACACGGTCGATAGCCAGTGCGAAGGTGAGTGCGGGCAGCGTCAGACCGAGGATCGACACCGGCGCCTGATCGAGACCGTAGTCCTTGGCGATCGGACCGAGCTGTGCCGTCGCCATCAAACCGCCGGCGGCCATCAGCACGAACATCAGATACATCATCCAGAACACCGGCGAGCGCATCACTTCCGTCGGCTTGGCGTTGTAGCGCATGGCACCCGGGGCCAACTTCTTGAGTGCCTCGATCGATGCCGGCGGGTTGCAGAGCGCCAGACCCAGCAGCAGCACGATGATCCCCTGGCCCAGACCGAAGGTCAGGAAGGTGTTTTCGTAGCCGCTCGACTTGATCATGTTGGCAATCGGCACCACCGTCAGTGCAGAACCCGCGCCGAAACCCGCGGCGGTCAAGCCCGCAGCCAAGCCGCGGCGATCCGGGAACCACTTCAACGCATTACCCACGCAGGTGCCATATACCGCACCGGCGCCCACCCCGCCCACAGCCGCCGCGAAATACAGCATCGGCAGCGAAGAGGCATGGGCATTCAACACCCAGGCGACACCGCACAACAGTCCGCCCCCGACCACCACCGGGCGCGGGCCGAACTTGTCGACCAGATACCCTTCGATCGGCACCAACCAGGTTTCGGTCACAACAAAAATCGTGAACGCCACCTGAATGGCCGTACGGCCCCAGTGATACTTCTCATCGATCGGGTTGACGAACAGCGTCCACCCGTACTGCAAGTTGGCGATCATCGCCATGCAAATCACGCCGAACACGAGCTGAACCCAAGGGCTCGCGAACACGGATTGCTTACCGTGTTGATTAGTCGTCTCCACTTGTACCTCCTCCATCGGTTTCCAGTTGTTTGGCAGCTTCACAACAACAACACCTTCCGGATGGGGTCTGTGCCCCCTGGGTATGCTTTACGAGGTCTTCGCCTCGTCGACTTGTCTCTGATGCTTACGGGGTCCATTGCATTTCCCGTAAATATACCGAACGAAATATACGATATATCAGATATAAGTCAACACTAATTTATTGCGATCCTCGTCGTCCGCTTCGTGTACCGCAGTCGTTTTCGTCCATTGCAGCGAAAACCATTCCGGCCCACGAGGCACTGTTCTAAGTGGCGGCTAGATACAGTAACGCCACTGTAGGCCCGAGCGACGCAACAACGCAATGCGAAAATACTAAGGAGTTAACCTGATCAGAGAGGCTTGCCCAATAAGGCACTCCGCCTTTTTATATCGGCCTCCTTGGCAATTTTTAAAACCAGCACAAGACGATATTTTCGATAGTTTTTCTCACAAGAAGCCCTCTTTCGGCATTCTCGCGAATCTCTTGTAATACACCGTAATAATTCACCTAAGGAATGCACAACGCGTTTTCCAGGCCCGCTTCTCATGCCGGATGCGCTCACACATCCGGACGCCGGTTTTGGGTGCGTCTGCGGGGAAACCATGACGGGAATTGCCCCCAGAAGGCTTGGCGCCCCGGATCTTGTGATATACGATATACAACATTTGGTATTAGAAGAATAAATGGCCAGTACCAGGCCCAGATTTCGATTCACCTTTGGAGGGAGAGACTTCATGAAGATTTGCATCTATGGCGCCGGTGCCATCGGTGGCTATCTCGGCGTGCAACTCGCACACGCCGGAGCCGATGTCAGTCTAGTGGCCCGTGGCCCGCATCTGGCCGCCATGCGCGAGCACGGACTCAAGCTGCTGATCGATGGCGAGGAACGCGTCGCCCAGCTGCGTTGCACGGACGATCCGCGTGAACTCGGTCCGCAGGATTACGTGATCATCGCGCTGAAGGCGCATTCGGTCCCCGCGGTACTGGACGCGATGCAGCCCCTGATCGGTCCGAATACGGCGGTCGTCACGGCCGTGAACGGCATCCCCTACTGGTACTTCTATAAGCACGGCGGCGCGCTTGAAGGCACGACGCTCGAGAGCATCGACCCGGGCGGCCGTCAGTGGCGTCAGCTCGGCCCCGAGCGCGCCATCGGCTGCGTGGTCTATCCGGCTACTGAAGTGGTGGCCCCCGGCGTGATCCAGCACGTCTACGGGAACAAGTTCCCGTTGGGCGAAGCCAGCGGCGAGCGTACCGAGCGTGTGGAGAAGCTCTCGCAGTTGATGACCGCCGGTGGACTCGACGCGCCGATTCGCGAGAATATCCGCGACGAAATCTGGCTCAAGCTCTGGGGCAACCTCTGCTTCAACCCGATTTCGGCACTCACGCACGGCACGCTCGATATCATCGCGAGCGATCCGGGCACGCGCGCCATTGCGCGCGCCATGATGCTCGAGGCCAAGGCGATCGGCGACAAGTTCGGCGTGCATTTCCGCGTCGACGTGGAGCGTCGCATCAACGGTGCGGGTGCCGTTGGCGCCCACAAGACGTCGATGCTCCAGGATCTGGAGCGTGGCCGCGCGATGGAAATCGATCCGCTCGTCTCGGTGGTGCAAGAGATGGGACGCCTCGCCAACGTGCCGACACCGACGCTCGACGTGGTGTTGGCGCTGATCAAACAGCGTGAGTTCATGACGCAGCCCGATGCCGTCGAAGCCGCACAAGCGCGTCTGGCCAAAGCGGCCTGAGCCGAACGTTGTTTTCATGAAACACCCCTCGCGGGACTGACAGGACTGTCCCGCGAGAATGAGCCCCTCTATATATAGAAAGGCGGCGTACGCAAGCGAGGGCAGGAATGGGTTCATCACCCCGCCCTGCCGTCGTTCGAGTGGGCCGCCACCGAATCGCCGGCCGCGGACGATTTTTCACCGACAACCCGCGACCCGCCGCGCCGAACCACGCCATTGCCGATGTGGTTTCGCGGCAACGCAATAATTCGCCTTTGCACCACGTTCAGAGCACTTCGGGTTCTCCCTGAAACCACGCGCGCCAGGGGCGTCCCGAAATCCGCACCAATGCAAGCCTGACGGACCACCCAGGAGGTTCACCGCCACCCTCGACCCACAGAACAAAATCGGAAAAAAAGACAAATCCGGGCAGTCAAGCATCGCAACGACACAGGCAACGTCCCGAAAAACGATAAATATTGGTATTTGGTATGTGGTATATCTTGAGACTTGTTGCAGCGCGACATACAATGCAAAGCAAGTTCTCCCCCACATTTCATTCGTCAACTTTTATCAGGAGTATCACCATGTTCGTCGCTGCGCTGACTTTGCTTGCCCTTGCTTCCGCCCTTGCCACCGGTGTTGCGATGGTTCACCTCTTCGTCGCCCTGCCGGCCTCGATGCTCGAAAAGGCCGAAAAGAACGGCCGCTTCGCCTACCTGGCGGAAACCACGCAGGCAAATGAATCGGGTAAACTCGTCACAAAGCCGGCAACCATCGTGGGGCAGCAAGCATTGCGCCTCTGAAGGGGCCGTAATACCTAGGAGACTATTGCATGTCCCTGATCACCCCAACTCCGGCGCGCGTGACTCCGCTCGCGCTGGAGCCGATCGACACCACCACGAGTTTTCGCAATCAGGCGTATGCGCTGCTGAAAAAAGCCATCGCCGATGCCGACATTTATAACCAGAAGGAAGAAATTCGCCTGGACGAGCGTCAGCTCATCCAGGTGCTTGGCGTTTCGCGCACACCGATTCGCGAAGCCATGACCTTGCTGGAACAGGAAGGTTTTCTGCGGACGGTGCCGCGCCGGGGCATCTTCATCATCCGCAAGACCAAGCGCGAAATCGTCGAGATGATTCAGATGTGGGCAGCGCTCGAAGGGATGTCCGCGCGTCTGGCGACATTGCACGCAACCGACGAGGACATCGTCAGGCTCCGTCATCTGTTCGACGAGTTCGTCAACGCGCCGCCGACGGATCATATCGAAGAGTATTCAGACGCGAACATCGACTTCCATCAGGCGCTGATCAATCTTGGCGGCTCGCAAGCCATCGCCAATACGATCAAGAACCTGTTCATCCACGTGCGCGCCATCCGTAAGGTGACGATCGCTCAGAACGACCGAGCCGCCCGCTCGATTGTCGATCACCTGAAGATCATTACCGCCCTCGAGAAGCGCGACACGGAACTCGCCGAGAAGCTCGCGCGCGACCATACCCTGGGTCTGGCCGCCTTCGTCGAAGAGCATTGCGACTTCCTCGAATAACGCGCTACTACCGCTGCATCGCGCCCGGCAACGGACGCAAGCCGAACAAAAGCCAGTGACATCGGTATGTCGCTGGCTTTTTTCTTTTGCCCCCGCCCTTTCGCGTTCCCGCCCACGTCCCGCGTCACGCTGTCATCCCTTCTGCCGCCCCCCCCAGTTCGGGTAAACGAGCCTGTCAAACCCGCGCCGAATCTATTGCACGTATACCATATATCATATATCGTGTTTCACATACGGATGTACCGCAGCACCGATTTGTTGATGCAGGTTGACGAAGTAAGCCACGGGCGAGAGGCCGAGCTCGTGCGGCATATGGTGGGGGCTATGTGCCGCACGCTCGTCCGGCGCCGCGCTGATCGCTAGACCCGAGCAGCGTCGCCGGATGTGACCATTGGGCCTCTCGCCCCAGGGCAAGACAAGAACAGATAACTCACACCCTCAGGCGCCCCGTTCCCCGCAGGGTGCCAAACAGGAGACAACAGCCATGCGCGAGGCTTTTTCCATCGCCACGGTGCACGCGATTCTGGACGCTCATTCGGCTCAGGAAGGTCCGCTTCTGCCGATCCTTCATGACGTTCAGGACGCTTTCGGCTACGTCCCCCCGGACGCCGTGCCCGTCATCGCCAACGCCCTCAACCTGTCTCGCGCCGAAGTCCATGGCGTGATCACGTTCTACCATCACTTCCGCACCAGCCCGCCGCCGCGCCACATCGTGCAGATCTGTCGCGCCGAGGCGTGTCAGAGCATGGGCGCCGACGCGCTTGTCGCGCATGCCGAACGCGTGCTGGGCTGCACGATGCACAGCCATCACGGCGACGTTGCGCTCGAACCGGTGTATTGCCTGGGCCAATGCGCGACGTCGCCCGCGATCACGATCGACGACAAGCTTCACGCGCGCGTCACCCCCGAGAAATTCGACCGTCTGGTCGCCCGCGCCAAGGATGCCGCATGAGCCAATCCTCCACTTCCGCCCAGTCGTCCTCCGGCAAGGTACGGCTTTATCTGCCGCGTGACTCCGCCGCGCTCGCGCTCGGTGCCGACGACGTCGCCGACGCCATCATGGCGCAGGCCGCCCAGCGCGGTCTCGACATCGAATTGGTACGCAACGGTACGCGCGGCATGCTGTGGCTTGAACCGTTGCTCGAAGTCGTGACCCCGGCGGGGCGCGTCGCCTATGGTCCGGTCGACGTCGACGACGTCCCGGGTCTGTTCGATGCCAACGTCACGGCCGGCGGCGATCATCCGCTCGCCCTCGGACTGACCGAAGAGATTCCGTATTTCAAGAAGCAGGAACGGTTGACGTTTGCGCGCGTGGGCATCACCGATCCCGTATCGGTCGACGACTACGTTGCACATGACGGCTATCGCGGTCTGCGCAATGCGCTCGCGTTGGACGGCGCGGCCATCGTCGCGCAAGTCACCGAATCGGGCCTGCGCGGTCGCGGCGGTGCGGCGTTCCCGACCGGCATCAAGTGGAAGACGGTACTCAACACGCCCGCCGCCCAGAAATACATCGTCTGCAATGCGGACGAAGGCGATTCGGGCACGTTCGCCGACCGCATGCTGATGGAAGGCGATCCGCTCGTGCTCGTCGAGGGCATGACGATTGCCGGCATCGCCGTGGGTGCCACGCGTGGCTATATCTACGTGCGCAGCGAGTATCCGCATTCCATCGATGTGCTCAACGAAGCCATCGTCAACGCCGGCAAGGCGGGCTACCTGGGCGATGACATTCTGGGCTCGGGCAAGACCTTCCATCTCGAGGTGCGCAAGGCGGCCGGGGCTTACGTGTGCGGCGAAGAAACCGCATTGCTGGAAAGTCTTGAAGGCAAGCGCGGCGTGGTGCGTGCCAAGCCGCCGCTGCCGGCCATCGAAGGGCTTTTCGGCCTGCCGACAGTCATCAACAACGTGATTTCGCTGGCGTCGGTGCCGATCATCATGGATCGCGGCGCGGCGTTCTACAAGGACTTCGGCATGGGTCGCTCGCGCGGCACGCTGCCCATCCAGCTCGCGGGCAACATCAAGTACGGCGGCCTGATCGAGAAGGCCTTCGGCGTGACGCTGCGCGACATCCTGTACGAGTTCGGCGGTGGCGCCATCACCGGCCGCCCGCTGCGCGCGGTACAGGTCGGCGGCCCGCTCGGCTCCTATCTGCCCGAATCGCAATGGGACACCCCACTCGACTACGAAGCGTTCGCCGCACTCTGGGCGGTGCTCGGCCACGGCGGCATCGTGGCGCATGACGACACCGTCGACCTGGCCAAGCTCGCGCGCTATGCGATGGAGTTCTGCACCATCGAGTCGTGCGGCAAGTGCACGCCGTGCCGCATCGGTTCGACGCGCGGCGTCGAAGTGATGGACAAGATCATCGACGGACGCGACCGTCCCAAGCAGATCAAGCTGCTGCGCGACCTGTGCGACACCATGCTCTCCGGCTCGCTGTGCGCGATGGGCGGCATGACGCCCTACCCCGTGCTGTCTGCACTGAACCATTTCCCCGAAGACTTCGGCGCGGCCGAACCGTCGAATCTGCCGACCCAGGCCGCCTAGGAGATCGCCCACCATGATGGACCCGATGTTTGAGAAGGATTACGGCACCCCGCGCCGCGAATCGACGCAGGAAGTCACGCTGGAGATCGACGGCGAACAGGTCACCGTGCCTGCGGGCACGTCGATCATGCGCGCCGCCTCCGAAGGCGGCGTGAACGTGCCCAAGTTGTGCGCCACCGACTCGCTCGAGCCGTTCGGCTCGTGCCGCCTTTGCCTCGTCGAGATCGAAGGCCGACGCGGCTACCCCGCGTCGTGCACCACGCCCGTCGAACCGGGCATGAAGGTGCGCACGCAATCACCGAAGCTCCAGGAACTGCGCAAGGGCGTGATGGAGTTGTACATCTCCGATCACCCGCTCGACTGCCTGACCTGCGCCGCCAATGGCGACTGCGAACTGCAGGACATGGCCGGCGTGACGGGCCTGCGCGAAGTGCGTTACGGCTTCGACGGCGAAAATCACTTCGACAGCCAGAAAGACGAGTCGAACCCCTACTTCACCTACGACGCCTCGAAGTGCATCGTCTGCAACCGCTGCGTGCGCGCCTGCGAGGAAACGCAGGGCACATTCGCGCTGACGATCTCGGGGCGCGGCTTCGAAGCGCGTGTCTCGGCCGGACAAGACCAGTCGTTCATGGACTCCGAGTGCGTGTCGTGCGGCGCCTGTGTGGCCGCTTGCCCGACCGCGACGCTGCAGGAAAAGTCGGTCATCCATCTCGGCCAGGCCGAGCACGCCAAGATCACCACCTGCGCCTATTGCGGCGTGGGTTGCTCGTTCAAGGCGGAGATGAAGGGTAACGAAGTCGTGCGCATGGTGCCGCACAAGGACGGTCAGGCCAACGAAGGCCACGCCTGCGTGAAGGGCCGCTTTGCCTGGGGTTACGCCACGCACAAGGACCGTATCCTTACGCCCAAGATTCGCAAGAAGATCACCGATCCGTGGCAGGACGTGTCGTGGGACGAGGCGCTTGACTATGCGGCGTCGGAGTTCAAGCGCATTCAGGCCAAGTACGGGCGCGATTCGATCGGCGGGCTGGTGTCGTCACGCTGCACGAACGAAGAAGACTACCTGGTGCAAAAGCTCGTGCGCGCCGCGTTCGGCAACAACAACGTCGACACCTGCGCACGCGTGTGCCACTCGCCGACCGGCTACGGCCTGAAGGCAACACTCGGCGAGTCGGCCGGCACGCAGACGTTCAAGTCGGTCGAACACTCGGACGTGATTCTCGTGATGGGCGCGAACCCGACCGACGGTCACCCGGTGTTTGGCTCGCGCATGAAGAAGCGTTTGCGCGCAGGCGCCAAGCTGATCGTGATCGATCCGCGCCGCATCGATCTGGTCAACAGCCCGCACATCAAGGCCGACTACCATCTGCAACTGCGTCCCGGCACGAACGTGGCAATGATCAACGCGCTCGCGCACGTCATCGTGACCGAAGGCCTGATGGCCGACGCGTTCATTGCCGAGCGCTGCGAGGACCGCGCGTTCCAGCAGTGGCGCGAGTTCACTGCCCGTGCCGAAAACTCGCCCGAAGCGACCGAAGTGCACACCGGCGTGCCGGCGCACCTCGTGCGCGGCGCCGCGCGTCTGTATGCCAAGGGCGGCAACGCGGCGATCTATTACGGCCTGGGTGTGACCGAGCATGCACAAGGTTCCACGACGGTGATCGGTATCGCCAACCTCGCCATGGCCACCGGCAACATCGGCCGTGAAGGCGTGGGCGTGAACCCGCTGCGTGGCCAGAACAACGTGCAGGGCTCGTGCGACATGGGTGCGTTCCCGCACGAACTGCCGGGCTACCGTCACGTGTCGGATTCGACCGCCCGCGCGCTGTTCGAAGCGGAATGGGGCGTCGAGATCCAGTCCGAGCCGGGCCTGCGTATTCCGAACATGTTCGACGCGGCGATTGCGGGCACCTTCATGGGCCTGTACTGCCAGGGCGAGGACATCGTGCAGTCCGACCCGAACACGCAACACGTGACCCATGCGCTCGAACAGATGGAGTGCATCGTCGTACAGGACATCTTCCTGAACGAAACGGCGAAGTATGCGCACGTGCTGCTGCCGGGCTCGTCGTTCCTGGAGAAGGACGGCACGTTCACCAACGCCGAGCGTCGTATCTCGCGCGTGCGTCAGGTGATGCCGCCGCGCGCCGGTTACGCCGATTGGGAGGTCACGATCGAACTGGCCAAGCGACTGGGCTACGAGATGCACTACGCGCACCCGTCGGAAATCATGGACGAGATCGCCCGCCTCACGCCGACCTTCACCGGCGTGAGCTACGAAAAGCTCGACCAGATGGGCAGCGTGCAGTGGCCATGTAACGAAGCGGCACCGGACGGCACGCCCGTCATGCACATCGACGAATTCGTGCGCGGCAAAGGCAAGTTCCTCATCACGCAGTACGTGCCGACGGATGAAAAGGTCACGCGCCGTTTCCCGCTCATCCTGACCACCGGGCGGATTCTGTCGCAGTACAACGTCGGTGCGCAAACGCGCCGTACGGACAACGTTCACTGGCATGACGAGGACCGGCTCGAAATCCATCCGCACGATGCAGAAGAACGCGGCGTGAAGGACGGCGATTGGGTCGGCATTCAGAGCCGCGCGGGCGAGACCGTGCTGCGTGCCGTCGTGAGCGACCGCATGCAGCCCGGCGTGGTGTACACAACGTTCCACTTCCCGGAGTCGGGCGCGAACGTGATCACCACCGACAACTCGGACTGGGCGACAAATTGCCCCGAGTACAAGGTGACAGCGGTGCAGGTCACACCGGTGGCGCAACCGTCGGAATGGCAGCGTCAGTACTCTGACTTCAATCGTCAGCAAGAGGCCTTCCTCGAACACGCGCGTGGTGCGACCGAGGCCAACGCGAACTAAGTCGGGGCAGGAAAAGGGGAAGCATCGCGCGCCGCATCATCGGGGAGACCTTCGAGGCGGCGCGCTGCGACGGACAATCCGCGTCCATCGCCGGCGGCTGCGGCGAGCCTCACCGTCGATTGCCATCAGACGGTGCGGCGGACGCGCGATTGGCCACGTGAATGACGGCGGCCAACGCACAGAGAACGAATTCAGGGGACACAACAGATCATGGACACCGACAATCTGGTCAAGATGGCCAATCAGATCGGGGATTTCTTCGAGACGATGCCCGACCGCAGTGAGGCGCTCGACAACATTGCAGGCCACCTGCGACGCTTCTGGGCGCCGCGCATGCGCATGACGATTCTCGAACACCTCGAATCCACCGACGGACATGGGATGCGCGAGATCGTCGTGGCGGCGATCACGGCGCATCGCGCCGAACTCTGGCCACGCGGCTGAGCACAACCCACGCAGGTACGACGTGTGGCCGCTGGGGACGCTGATGGGGTGACGGATGCGACGACGGGTACCCTCGCTGATGTCGCCACGTAGTTGCTGCGCAGGTGCCGCTCAGGTCAGCGCTCGGGTGCGCACTTAAGCGCTCAGTTTGATGAGTACCGCCCCGCCGACCACGAGGCCGCACGCCACGAGACGGCGGGCATTGAGCTTTTCGCGCAGGAACAACCAGCCCAGCAGCACCGCGATGATGGCGCTGGACTCGCGCAGCGCCGACACGACACCCATCGGCAGGTATTGCAGCGCGAAGACCACCATGGCATAGGCGCATTGCGCGACGATGCCCGCCCCCAGCGCTTCGGCCACGCGGCGGCGCGGTGCAAGGAACATGCCGCGCCATCCGCCCCGCCACTTCGCCACGGCACCGATCACCGGCACGCTCGCGAAAAGGTAGGCCCATGCGAGGTAACCGAAGCCGTTGCCGTTCGACAATCGCACGCCGAAGCCGTCGACAATCGTGTACGCCGCAATGAACACCCCCGTGAGCAACGCCGCAGGCACGCTGTCGCCCGAGAAGCGGCGCCCACGCAACGCCAACGTCAGAATGCCGGCGCAGATACCCACGATCCCCCACGCCGCCATCGCTGTCGGCCACTCGCCCGCCAGCAGCAACGCGGCCCCCGAAATCAGCAACGGAGAAATACCGCGTGCGATGGGATAGATCTGCCCGAACTCACCGACGCGATAGGCCCGGATGAGCGCCGCCGTGTACGCGACCTGCGCGCCGGCGGAGAGCAGAACAAGCGGCCAGACCTGTACCGGCGGCAGCGGCAACCACACGATGCCGGCCACGGCGGCGAGTCCTTGCGGCACCGCCATCATGCCGACCTGCCAGACGCGATCGGGACTGGCGTGGAGAAAGGCGTTCCAGGTGGCGTGCATCAGTGCGGAGAGCAGCACCAACAGCACAATGGGCGTGGTTGTCATGGGAGTGAATCGCAGCGGGCGGATGCCCCGGGGGACGACCGATGCCGCCCGCGTCGGACGGCACGCAAAGCGCCATTGTCGCAGCGGCGATCCCATCGAGATAGGGCCAACGTGAAGGATTCCTACAGGGCCAGGCCGCTTCGCGATCGCTGCTCCCCACGTCATCGATTCACGTCGCCCGCACCTCGTCGCTCGGTTGCCACGGCGTAACCGGTGCGCGCGGGTCTCGGTCGACGGCGCGCAAGCCACCTGCCGCCGGCGCCGCGCCGGCAAAAGTTGTCCACACCCTGTGTGGATAACCCACTGGATAACCTGCCCTGACCTTCTCGAACGCCTCACGAACAAAGGCTGTCAAGAGCCATGCTCAAAAAACGATCAGCCGCGGAACAAATTTTCGGCTTGACGGTCTTCCCCCTCCCTGCTCAGGCGCCGTCGCCTTCGTTTGCCGACGCATCGGGCTCCTTCGCAACCGGCGCATCGGATTTCCCGGATGCGTCGGCCGGCGACTGCGGCGCGCCGCGCAGCGCCGCCACCACCTGACTCTGCCCGAGCACCGCGTCCGGCGCCTGCTGCAAGGCCAGGCGATAGCGCTCGCCGAACTCGACGTCGGTGTGACGGAAAAGCTTGGCGGCTTCGTCGGCCAGGGCAATGCCGGCGTCTGCCTGGGGCGGCGTCTGTTCCAGCCATTCGTCGAGGGCGACGATCAGACGCGAGAGCGGGTCGAGCCAGCGAAACCAGGCGTCTTCGGTGAGCAACTGCACGAAGCGTCCGGTGGGCACCGGTCCGAAGACTGCTTCGTATTGCAGACGATCGTTGGCGATCAGCACCTTGTGCTGGGCGAGCAGCGCGGCGCGCAACGCCTGCATGGCAGCGATGTGGGCGGCACTGGCAGGCGTATTGTCAGTCGGTTCGGTCATCTATCGCCCCGTGTACGTCAGAAAGGTTGGGAAACGGAAATGGAAAGCGTCTTACATGCACTTTAGGACTTGGCCCATAGCCAGCAGACGTTTGGGTCACGATACTACACGGGTCTCGCAAACACCTCGCGAGATCGGGCTTTCACTTCCCCGTGGAAGGCCTGCTTCCTCACCCGCCAAACCGGCGGGTTTTTTTTGCCCGTGTGCTCCCCGCTGCTCGGTCATCCCGACAATCTGCCAACGCCTTCTGGCGAGCCCGACACGTCTTCGACGTTGCCTGCCGTCGATCTCGCTGGGCAAAGTCGTTTATCATCGGCACCGCTGCTTCCCCTCCTCCCGACCCCGTCATCCGATATGAGCCAATCCGTGCGTCCCCAAACCATTGGTGTCATGGGTTCCGGCAAACAGCCGTGGACCGAACTTGCCGCGCCGCTCGGCCGGGCGATCGCCATGGCCGGGTTCCACCTGCTCACCGGCGGGGGACAGGGCGTGATGGCGAGCGTGAGCGAAGCGTTCTGTGCCGTACCGCAGCGCTTGGGCCGCTGCATCGGCATCGTGCCGACCGAGGCCGTCGGCAACGATGACGAGCCGGTCAGGTTCCGCCCCGCGCCCGGCTATCCGAATCCGTTCGTGGAAGTGCCCATCGTGAGCCCGTTGCCGCGCCATCTGCCCGATGCGCCGCCAGGCACGCTATCGCGCAATCACATCAACGTGCTTTCTAGCGATGTCATCGTCGCCCTGCCCGGCCAGCACGGTACACGCGACGAAGTCGGGCTCGCCGTGCGTTACGGCAAGCCCGTCATTCTGTTCGGGGACGTTGAGCATTTCGCGGAGATGCCTGCGACGCTCGTGCGAACGGTATCGCTCGATACCGTCATGGATTTCGTCAGAAAGGTACGGTGAGCTTCGCGTCGACCGACTGGAAGCGATACGACCAGCCCGGCAGGCCGCTCGACGATGGCATCCACGGCGCGTTCAGACGCTGCATTACCGACAGATCGAGCCTCGACGCCCCGAAATTGTGCGTGTGGCTCAGCCCCACCTCGGCATAGCTGTCGTAGGTGTGAAGCGCGTTCGGGTCTTCCGTGCGACTCCTGTTGTAGCGCAATTCCAGACCCGTCGAGCCATTCGCCGTGAAGTCGAACGCGCGGCGCACGCGCCATTGCAATGTCTGTGTCTGCGTAATGCCGGCGTCAATCTGGTCCTTCGCCGCGTTGGCCTTGCCGGTGATCCCGACCGTCCAGTCGGCATCGATCGGCACCGAGTAATTGGCCGACAGATCGCGGGTCGTCGCATCGCGACGCGCATTCTGCAAATCCTGACTGAGCGTCGTATTGAACTTCCCGTACATGCCCAGCGGATTGTTCATCAACAGATTCGCAGTGCCCTGCATCTTGCCCGAGGAGGTCATGCCGCTGTTGTTCATGCCGACGTTGAACTGGTAGGGCCGCTCGTTGATCACCTGGAGGCCCACGGCCCCCTCGCCGGGCGTGCGGCTGAGTGTCGCGACGAACGGCAACTGCGCGTCGCGCACCACGAGCCCTCCACGCATCAACATGCGAATGTTGCGATCCGCTCGACTCTCATGTCGCGGCAGTCCGCGCAGACACGAGGCGCGCGCAAGGAACGCATTGGGCGGCGCGATGTCCGGGGCCGGCGGCGGCTCGCCGCGCTCGGCCGATGCCGCCGATGCCGCCGCATCCAGGTCGACGGCGGAAATGGCCGTACCGTCAGCGCTAAGCTCAGGCGCCACGGCAAAATCGGCGGCCGGTAGTGGCGGCGATGGCGCCGGCGCTTGTGCCGACGGCGCGCTTGCCGTGCTGTCCGCCCCCGGCGCCTCTTGCGACGGATCGACGCGCGACGCTTGCGCGTCCGATGCCGGCTGCGGGGCCTCGGCCACCGCGTCCTCGGCAGCGACCACGTCGCTCGCCACCGATGGCGCAGCGCGCTTGGCGGCGTCGCGCTCGACGGCGGCGGCGACCGCGTTCGGATCGTCCCCCGCAAACAAGGCAATGGGGTCGGAGGCGGCATCAGGATCCGTGGCCACCGGCGGCGCAGGCGCCGGGGGTGGCGGCACGAAATACTGAGGTGCAAGACCGCGATCCCACAACCCGTAGGACACCGCGTTCCGCTCAGTAAAACAGGGTGGATTGATATCCGAGAACAAGGATTGTGCGTACGCGCCCACCGGCATCCCGGCATTCAGGCACGCGGCCAACAGGAGGCAACTCCGCACGACCGGCTTTACCGACATTCGACACCTGAAAATCTCACCCCGCGCTGATGTCGTCCACCGGCGTCGTGCGCCGCGTCCGACATGAGGGGGATGTAGCGACAAAGCGCCATTTTACGTCGATCGAGTGTCCCACTGCCAGTCGCAAAACGCGGGGAACTCTTTCGCCCGATCGCCACTCATATCGCGTGACTTCCCCTGTAGTGATTTTTGCCCGCCTCGCGCGGGCATTTTTATTGGCGAGCGCCGATGACGTCCGCCGCACCGCCTTCGAGGCATGTCCGGCGGACACCTACCTCGGATGGCCGATGCATCAGCCGGGCTCCGAAACGCTTCGCCGCCGTGTCATTGGGGCGCACGAATCTCGTGAATCGTGCCCGGCCCCCAGCCGGTGGACGCCCAGGCGCCGTCGCGCAACGTCCATTCGTCACGGCCTGTCTGCTCCCAGTGCGGCGGCGTGTAGCGCATGCCCGGGCGCTTGGGTTCCATGTGCCCGTCGACCCAGTCGTAGCGGCCGTCTTTCCACTGCCAGTAGCCTGGCACCCAGAATTGTCCCGTAGGCGCCGCGTGGGGATCCTCGAAGCGCGGCGGTGGCGGGCCGCGTTGGAGGGTCACGTCGGCGAGCACCGGCAGGCTCAGCAGACACAAGGCGGCAGCCAGTGCATGACGACGGCGGGCAACCCGCAAGGCCGACAGTCGGACGAACGACGCGAGCCTCGAAACAGAAGCGCGAGCCGAGGGTATCCGGGACGAGGGCGAGGACGGCGAAGACGGCATATGCGGCCTTTCAAGACGAACGGAGACGTCGGGCATTGTACCGTTCGGGGATGGCACACCCCCGATCGCCGCAGCGGACGCCCATCGCCCGGACGGCTGCCAAACCTTATAATCGGCGCACTCGCAACCTGCCGCCGCTTGCGGCTTCCCGAATACCGGGTTTCGCGCCTTTCCGCTTTCCCGGATTGGCGGATTACCCGATTCCCCAATTCGATGGCGGCCGCCCTGACCGGCCTCCGCCCAGCTCACTCATGAACCCTGCCCCTGCGGCCGTCGGCCACCGGCAACTGCTTCGTCTGGCGGTGCCTATCGTGCTCGCCAATCTCACTCAGCCCCTGCTCTCGGCCGTCGACACAGCCGTGGCCGGTCATCTGCCGGGCGCCGCTTATCTGGGCGGCGTCGCCCTCGGTGCGCTGCTGTTGAACCTGCTCTTCTGGGGCTTCTCGTTCCTGCGCATGGGCACCACGGGCCTCGCGGCACAGGCGTTCGGTGCCGGCGACGCCGAGCGTCTGCGCGACACGCTCGCACGCGCGCTGACGCTGGCGTTCGCGATTGGCGCCGTGTTGCTTGTCTTTCGCGAACCGCTGGTTTCGCTGGGCGTGTCGTGGCTGGGAGGAAGCGCCCAAGTCCAATCCTTAGGACGACAATATGCAAGCATCCGCGTGCTCGCCGCGCCGCTGGCGCTCGGCAACTACGTGGTGCTCGGCTACCTGCTGGCGTGTCAACGCGTGCGGCAAGGGCTTGCCGTGCAGGTGTTCATCAATCTTGTGAACATCGTGGCGGTGTTGATCTTCGTGCGCGGCTTCGACTGGGGGGTGGCAGGTATTGCAGGGGCAACCGCGCTGGCCGATGTGCTCGGCTTTGCGCTGGGCGCCTGGCTGCTCTGGCTCGCACGTACGCCCGGCTTGCCGCCGCTGCGACTGGCCATGCTGGTTGAGCGCGGCGCCCTGTGGCGCTTGCTGCGGCTCAATCTCGATATCTTCCTGCGCACGCTGTTTCTGCAACTCGCCTTTGCCTGGTTCGCTCGCGTGGGGGCGAGACTTGGCGACGTCACGCTCGCCGCCAACGCGCTCCTGCTGAACTTCCAGACGTTCATGGCGTTCGGCCTCGACGGCTTCGCCCACGCGGCCGAAGCCCTTGTGGGCGCCTATGTCGGTGCGCGTCAGCGAGCCGCGCTGCTGCATGCCATCCGGTTGTCGCTGGGCTGGGCGCTGGGCTGCGCCGTCGCGTTTGCCCTCGTCTACGCCGTGGCGGGTGGCGCGATCATCGATGCCCTGACCGATCAGCCGGCACTGCGCACGACGGCGCGCGAATTCTTGCCCTGGGCCGTGCTCTCGCCGCTCGTGGCGGTGTGGTGTTTCCACCTCGACGGCGTCTTCATCGGCGCGACGCGTACGAGGGAACTGCTGACGTCCTCGTTGATCGGCCTGCTGGTCTTTGGCGCGGTCATGCCGTTCACGCTCGATGCCTGGGGCAATCACGGCTTGTGGGTCGCCCTCATGGCATTTCTCGCGACGCGCGGCATCGTGCTGGGGGTGTTGCTGCCGCGCATCTGGCAGAGGCTTGCGCGCCCGATCACGTAACCCACCAGCGAGGATGGCCGGCACAACGACGACCGGGCGATGACTACCGTCGACGGCCTCAGTCCGCGCGAATACACGCCAGCGCGGCGGCGTGCAGCTCGGCATTCGCGGCGGCCAGCACGCGCCCCTGCGAGGTAAGCGTAAGCGGCCGGCCCTCCCAATCGGTGATGACGCCGCCCGCCGCCTCGACCACCGGCGCCACGGCCAGATAGTCGTAGGTTTGCAATCCCGCTTCCATGACCAGCTCGATGTGTCCGCTCGCCAGCAGCCCGTAGGCGTAGCAATCTCCGCCGAAGCGGCGACGGCTGACCGCCTTCGTCAGCTGCTCGAATTGCGCATACTCCGCCGCGTCGAAGATGTCGGGCGACGTCGCATAGACGGTCGCGTCGGCCAGCGTCGTCACCGGGCTGGTGGCGCACACCGCTCCGCCGAAGCGGGCCTCGCGCACGCCGCTGGCGGCGTCGTTCACGCCGATCCAGCGCTCGCCGGTCGCCGGAATGTCGATCAGGCCAACGACTGGCTGGCCGTGGTGCAACAGGGCAAGCAGCGTGCCCCACAGCGGGTGTCCCGTGATGAAGCTGCGCGTGCCGTCGATGGGATCGACCGACCAGACGAATTCCGCGTCCACGCCCTGCTTGCCGAACTCTTCGCCCCAGATGCCGTGCGACGGATAGCGCGCTGCAATCTGCGCGCGCAGCGCCGTCTCGACCTCGCGGTCCGCGATCGTGACCGGGCTCTCATCGGCCTTGTCGTCAACCGCCAGGCGCCGGCGGAACCACCCCAACGACAGCGGTCTCACAGCATCGGCCATCGAAGCGGCGAAAGCCGCATACTCGGCAACAGCGGGTACGCACGACATGCACGAATCTCCTGCAAAGATGCCGCACGCGGCGGCAATAATGGAAAACGCTCGACGAATCGCGATCATACGCGTTCGCGGGCATCGCGGACGGTTCCGCTGCCCTACGGCGGGCACGCCCCGATCTGGTGCGAATTTGCTATGCTCGCGGTCTGACCCGGGCCTCGCCCTTTCCTTGCCCCCGCTCACAGGACCCCCATGCTTTCCGGTCGCGGCGTGATGCTCTCTGTCTCGGCATCCGTCATGTTTTCCGTTATGCCGGCGCTCGTCGCGCAACTGGCGCCCCTGTCCGGGCTGGACGTCTTCGCCTGGCGCATGCTGCTCACGCTGCCCGGCACGCTCGTCATCGTGACGGCATTGCGCCGGTGGCATGTACTGCGCAGCACGCTCTCGCATGTGTTGCATCGCCCTGCGCTGCTCGGCGCCGTGCTGCTGTGCTCAGCGCTGCTGGGCGTTCAGCTCTGGCTGTTCGTCTGGGCACCGCTGCAACAGCGATTGCTCGACGTCTCGCTCGGTTACTTTCTCTTGCCGCTCACGATGGTGCTCGCTGGCCGCACGTTTTATCACGAGCGTCTGAGCCGGCTGCAGACGGCGGCCGTCATCGTCGCCGCGCTGGGCGTCGCACATGAACTCTGGGTAACGCACGCCTTGTCCTGGGTCACGGCGCTCATTGTGTTCGGCTATCCGCCCTACTTCTTGCTGCGCCGCCGGCTGAGGCTCGACGCGCTCAGCGGCTTCATCATGGAAGTGCTCGCGATGACGCCGGTGGCCGTCGTCGTGCTCTGGCAGGCGTGGCCGCAAAACGTCACAGTGCTCGGCGAGCCGCGCTACTGGTTCTGGCTGCCCGCGCTCGGCCTGCTCAGCGCCAGCGCACTGGCGAGCACACTGGGTGCCGCGCGCTTGCTGCCCATCGGCCTGTATGGCATTTTCGGGTACGTGGAGCCGGTGCTGCTGTTCGCCGTGTCGATCTTCGTGCTCGGCGAGCCTTTCACGGCGCGCGGACTGTGGACGTACGTGCCCATCTGGTTCGGCGTTGCGCTCATCGTGTTCGACAGTCTGCGCACGCTGCGCCGCCAGCGACGGGTCAGTGTTGCCACGCGTGCCGACACGCCCCGTTGAACCCGCTCGAGGCGTCGCCCCAAAGGCGGGCGGCCTTGCGCAGCAACGTCGCGGCGCCGCGCTATACTCCCGAGAGCTTATAAGACGACCTCTATGACAAATCTCGCCAAGATCGCCACGCTGCTCGCCTCGGGGCTTATGACGGTTGCGCTGTCGGCTTGCAGCTCGTCGGCCCCGCTGTTCACCTCGGACGGCCGCCCCACCCAGCAAATTCGGTGCTCGGCCAGCACTGCCGGCGACTGCGACCAGCGCGCCCGCACGCAATGCGTACAAAAGGACTACGACGTCCTCACGCGCGACGTGACGGACGGTGTCGCCCATCTCGTGATCGCCTGCCGGCCGAACTAAGTCACGCGGTCCCCAAGGCCGACCGGCGTTCCGGACGTTGAAACTCCCTTCCCCGCTCGACGCGAGTCGCCCCCGGCGGATACGCGCCGACCCGTGACATTCCGATGGATGCTTGCGTGCGGTCAATACCGCGTCATGTCGCGGGATGACTTTCGATGCCCGCGATGCGAGAATGAAAATATTCCAACGAATTGTCGTGCATCGCGGTCGCGATGCCGCCCAGGCGTCAAGCCTTCACGCACTTCCCGCACATAGAGGACACCATCATGTACGAACGCATTCTGGTCTCGATCGACGGCAGCACGCCGTCGAACCGCGCCATCGATGAAGCCGTCAAGCTCGTGGCGCTCAGCCAGGGCAAGATTCGCCTGGTGTCGGTCGTTCCCTCGCTCGCCAACGCCTACGCCGCCGGCGCCTACAGCGGCTTCGTGCCGTTGGAGAGCCAGGAGTCGTTCGAGAAGGAAACCGCGGAAATTCTGGCCAAGGCACAAACCGACTTGAAGCAGCGCGGGGTCGATGCCGAGACGAACATGATTACGCTCGAAGCCGGTACCGACGAAATTGCCGACGCAGTGCTGCGCGAAGCGCAAGCGTGGAATGCCGACGTGATCGTGCTCGGCACGCACGGCCGCCGCGGCATCAACCGACTGCTGCTGGGGAGCGTTGCCGAAACGCTGCTGCGTATCACCACGCTGCCGATCCTGCTGGTCAAGGCCACCGACAAGTAAGCCCGCAAGCGCCCGGCTTCGCCAGCGCAAGCGACACGACGGCACGCTCCCCAGCGTGCCGTTTTGCTATTGCGGTCGCGCGACGCCGCGCGTCGCCATGCCTTTCATCGAATGCCCGCACGCATGAACGACTGCACGAACTGGCGCTGAAAGAGCAGAAAGGCGATGAACAGCGGCGCGGCGGTCATCAGCGTCGCGGCCGTGATCATCGTCCAATCGATGCCCTGATCGGTCGACGCAAACACCTGCAGGCCGACCGTGAGCGGACGTGTCTCGACGGAGTTCGTGACGATGAGCGGCCACAGGAAGTTGTTCCAGTGGTGACTGATCGACACCAGCGCGTAGGCGACATACACCGGGCGGGCGAGCGGCACATACACGCGCCAGAGCACCTGCCACGCGTTGGCGCCTTCCACGCGCGCCGCGTCGTCCAGTTCGCGCGGCACGGTCTTGAACGCCTGACGCAACAGAAAAATGCCGAACGCCGACGCGAAGTACGGCAACGCAATGCCGAAGATCGTATCGCGCAGTCCCATCCAGGCGATCGTGCGATAGTTCTCGACGATCAGCACGTCGGGCATGACCATCAGTTGGAGCAGCACGACCATGAACGCCACCTCGCTGCCGCGAAACGTGAAGCGGGCAAACGCATAGGCGGCCAGCGTGCCCAGCACGAGTTGCGCCGCCAGGATCACCGTCACCAGAACGAAGGTATTGACGAGATAGCGCCCAAACGGGGCAGCCTGCCATGCTTGCACGAAATTCGCGAGCGTGAGCGGCGCACTCATGGAGAAGTGCGTGGCGTAGGCCGACGGATGGAACGCGCTCCACAGCGCATAGAGCAACGGCAGCAGCCACAGCAGGCCGAGCAGCCATGCACCGATGACGTCGAGCGGCGTCGTGTGACCGGTTGCGGAAAACACCGCAAGCGCGGCGCCTGGCTTTGTGGGCCGGCGGGGGCGCGTGTTCGGGCGGGCAGAGGTCGTCATTGATAATGCGTGCGTGAGTCGAGCAGACGGAATTTCACGAAGGCGACGACGGCGAGCAGCGTGAGCAGGACCACGGTGAGCGCTGCCGCGTATGAGGTATCCCAGAAACTGAAGGCCACCTGATAGATGTAGTACAGGAGCAGTTGCGTGGCGTTATCGGGTCCGCCGCGCGTCATCACGATAATGTGATCGACGAGACGGAACGCGTTGATAACGGCATTGATCACCACGAACACGGTCGTGGGCATGAGCAACGGCCACTGAACGCGGCGAAAGAACTGCCAGCGCGAGGCGTCTTCGAGCGCCGCCGCCTCGGCAAGGGTGGGCGAAATCTGTTGCAGTGCGGCCAGGTAAAAGATCATGAAGAACCCGGCCTCTTTCCAGATCGTCACGACCATCAGCGCCGGGAGTGCGGTGTCGGGTTGCCCGAGCCAGTTGTGATCGCCCCACCCGAATGCCTGCGAAATCTGCGCGATGAGACCGTACTGCGGCGTGTAGAAGAACAGCCAGATGTTCGCCACGGCGATCATCGGCAAAATCGCGGGCGTGAAGTAGGCGAGGCGCAATAACGTGCGCCCCGGCACCTGCCGGTGCACCCACAGCGCCATGGCGATCGCGAGCGCCATCGCGGCGGGCACGGTGACCAGTGCGAACAGGAGGTTGTTGCGCAGCGCCTGCCAGAAGACAGGGTCGTCGATCAGAAGCCGATAATTCTCGGTGCCGACAAAGACGGACGGCATCCCGGCGCGCCCCGTCGAGAAAAAGCTGTGCCACAGCGTGGCGACGGCCGGATAGTGGGTGAAGGCGACGAGCAGCACTAGCGCCGGAGACAACAGCAGCCAGGGCACCCACAAAGCAGAGGAGCGATTCATCGACGGTCCATCGATTCAACAGGCGAGGCCGTGAAGATCGCGATCGCCGCGACGTTCAGGGCCCCGCATTTCAACGAGACTGACAGCGAAGTCGGGCGAGCGCCAGACTCATCGAGCGTACGGACGCAGGATGCGATCCGCTTCACGTTGCGCGTCGTCCAGCGCCTGCTTGGGCAACTTGGTGCCGGTGAGCGCCGCTTGCAGGGCGTCGTTCAGGGCCTTCGTCACGCGCTGGTTGTCGTGCGTCGAGAACTCGGCCACGCTCACCGCGAGCTGATCGCGTGCCACGGCCGCAGCAGGCACCTTCTGCACATATTGCTTCATCGCCGGGGTTTCCCAAGCCGCCGGCGTCACGGCCACGTAGCCCGTGTCGATACCGAACTGCGCCGCACGCTCAGGCGAAGTGGCCCACTTGATGAACGTCATCGCCGCCTGCTTTTCTTCCGGCGAGGTCTTCTTGAACACATAGAAGTTGCCGCCGCCCGTCGGACTGCCGCCGCGCACCTTGGCCGGCATCTTGCCGACACCGAACGGGAACGTGGCGTTGGTCCGGATGTTGGTCAGGTTGCCGGTGGTCGTGTAGATGATGGCCGCCTTCTTCTCGAGGAAGTCCTTCGGCGTGGTGCCCCATTCGATCGCCCCCGTCGGCATCGCCTTGTACTTCGTCGCGAGATCGACCCAGTATTGCAACGACTCGACGGCCTGCGGCGCGTTCAGGAACGTTTTGGTTCCCGACGGATTCATCAGTTCGATACCCGCCGGCGTGGTGAACGCCTGGAACAGCCAATACGGGAAGCCCACGGACGGCACCTTGATACCCCATTGCGTCACGTTGCCCGATGCGTCGCGCTTGGTGAGCTTCTGCGCGTCGCTGGCCAGTTCGGCCCAGTTCGCCGGCGCGCGGTCCGGGTCGAGACCCGCCTCACGGAACATGTCCTTGTTCCAGTACATGACGATGGTCGAGCGCTGGAACGGCACACCCCACGTGTGGCCGTTGACGCGCGAGTTCAACATCAGCGCCGGGTAGAAGCCGTCGAGCCACTGCTTGTCGGCCGGCGTGTTGGCGATGCTGTCGATGGGCACCACCGCGTCTTCGTCGATCAACGTGAACACGTCGGCGGCAGCGAGCACAGCCAGTTGCGGCGGCGTGCCCGCCTTCGCGGCCGTCAGGGCCTTGACGACGGAATCCTGGTAAGTCCCGGCATACACCGGCTTGACCTTGATGTTCGGATGATCCTTTTCGAAGTCGGCCACCAGATCGTTGATGATCTTCGTCACCGGACCACCGACGGCCACCGGGTAATAGAACGTGAGTTCCACCGGCTTCGCCTGCGCGATGGCCGAGCCGCTCAGGCCACCCAATGCCAGTGCGGCCAAACTGGCCGAAAACGTTTTCAGAATCGTGCGTCGCATATCGTTTGGTTCCCCATGTAAGCGTCGTGGTGATGTGACAGGTTGTCGATGCAGGGCCGCTGTCGCGCCGCACCGAGCCGATGCGTCAGGCCCAGTGGCCGCCCTCGCGTCAGACGTGTTGTTCTGGGTTTTGCAACATCACTGTGGCCCCCGGAAGCGGCCGCGCCGGTGCATGCGCGGTCTTCGGTGCAACGACGGACTCGGCAGCGTCGATCGCCACACCGCCCGCTGCGCCCGTCACGAGGCGTTCCCCGGAGGTCGCGTCGAACAGATGCTGGTCGGTCGCCGCCCATTGCAGACCGATGGCGTCGCCCACGGCGAACGGCCGATGGCCGGGCACCCGCGTGGTGATCGTGCCCGCGTCGCCAAGCGTGCAGGCAACGAGCGTGTCCGCGCCCAGATATTCGATGGCGCTCACTCGGGCGAGCACTGCGCCCAGCGACGTGGGCGGAACCGCGCGCACATGCTCCGGGCGCAGGCCGAGCAGCGCGGTGTTGCGCGCACCGGCCGCCGCCAGCGCCGGGCCGGACTGTCCGGCGGGCACCAGGGCGTCGCCATGGCGTACAAGACGCAACAACTGCATCGGCGGCGTGCCGATGAAGCTCGCGGCAAAGTGCGTCGCGGGGGTGGCGTAGAGCGTGTGCGGGGCACCGCACTGCTCGATGCGGCCCTCTCGCAGCAGCACGACCTGATCGGCCATGCTCATCGCTTCGGTTTGATCGTGGGTCACGTAGACAAGCGTCATGCCGAGCTGCTGTTGCAGCGCCCGGATCTCGCGACGCATTTCCTGACGCAGTTGGGCGTCGAGATTCGAGAGGGGTTCGTCCATCAGACACACAGACGTCTCGGCAATCACCGCTCGGCCCAGCGCCACACGCTGCTGCTGACCGCCCGAGAGTTGCGACGGCTTGCGCTCCAGGTACGGCGCCAGCCCGAGCAGCGACGCCACACGCGCCAGACGCTGCGGATACTCGCGCGCCGGTTCGCCGCGCACGCGAAGCCCGAACAACAGGTTTTCGCGCACCGAGAGATGCGGGAAGAGCGCGTACGACTGGAACACCATCGAGAGCTTGCGACGCGCAGGTGGCAGCGCGGTCACATCGGCGCCGCCAAGCAGAATGCGCCCGGCGCTCGGCGTATCGAGACCTGCGATCATGCGCAGCAGCGTCGACTTACCGCAGCCGGACGGGCCCAGCAGCACCACCAGCGAGCCGGCTTCGGCGGTGAAACTCACACCGTCGAGCGCACGTGTATTGCCCCACTGCTTGCAGACGGATTCGATGATGAGCGAGGACATGGCCGGATGAGCGCAGCGCCACCCGCAACTAACGCGGGTGGCCGTATCGGAAAACCACGACCATAACCGCCCATCGATGGCAGTTTGATGACATCACGCGCCGGCATTCGGCGCGTGATGTCAGGCGGCGGACTGCCGGCGCTTGGCGCGCAGCAGCGCCTTCGAGATGATGCGCGTCTCGGACGTGGCGGCGCCGGTACGGCGCGCCACGGCGTCGCGGAAGAAGCGGCGCGTCTCGTCAGCAACGGTTTCGCGCTCGTTGTCCATCGTCAGAATGTGATAGCTCTCGCCGAGCAGGCACTTCTGTTTCACCTTGGACGACACCCCGTCGTAGACGATGCGCGCGTTGTGCGGGCTCGACGTGTCGTCGTCCACCGCGTGAATGACGAGGCAATCCGCCGTCACCCGAGCCAGACGCGCGCGCACGTGCGCGGCAAGCCGCCGCGCGTGATACAGGTGCGCGAGGGGCAGCGACGCCGCACCGATTTCGGACGCATCGTGCAGCGACATCGATTTCGCCACGCGTGCGCGCAGCACCTCATTCTTCAGGCCGAACGGCGCGCGCTCGCGATAGCGATAGTAGTGGCGCAACGGCGTATGGAAGCCCAGATCGATGAGCGGGTAATACCACGGGATGGTCCAGCCGTCGTACACGAGGGTGACGGAGAGCAGCGAGAGCGCTGTCACATCCGGTTCCTCCTCCGCGACGGCCAGGCTCAACGTGGCGCCGATACACAAACCGCACAGCGACACCATCGCGTGCGTCGCCCGCAGTTCACGATACTTCGCCCGCGCGGCGGCAATCCAGGCGCGCCAGTCCGAGCATGGCCCGCCGAGTCCGTAGCCTTCGATGTGTGGCACCCAGACGGTGTAGCCCTCGCGATGCAACGCCTTCGCCACCGGACGCATTTCGAGCGGCGTGCTCGACAGCCCCGGCAGCATCAGCACTGCGTGCTCGCCGCCTTTGTAGAAAATATCGTCCTGGAACATGGTCAAATCCCGCCGGAGACGACGGGCGTCTCGGTGACAGCGTGCGCCGTGGCTGCCGGTGTGAGCGTCTGCGGCGGCGCGACCGGACGCACCGTCGGCCCCGCATGCAAGCGCAAAATCACGTACGTGCCAACGTGCGCACGGAAATACTGCAATTCGCAATGGCACATCTCGTAGCCGCCGTCGCGCGTGCGGATGCGCAGATTGTGCGCGCCATGATGGGGGCGCTCGCCATCGACGGCAAACAGCCCCGCCATACGCTGTGCGTCCTCTGGATGCAGCAGCGCGCGCAGCCCCTCGCGCTTGACGACGTCGGGCGCGACCCCCGTCGCGCGGCGGAAATGCTCGTCGATGAACTCGTAACGCGTGGCCGGATTGGACAGATAGAAGATCGTATCGAGGTGCTTCGTCAGATACGTCATCAGCGCATTGCCCAGTTGTACCGAGTCGGACAGGAGCATGCGCTCGTTTTCGGCGCGCAGCAGCATCTCATAGCGTGTCTGCGCGACCTCGCCGATCAGCTCGGCGCGATACTGGGCACGGCGCAAACGCTCGATCAGCACGACGGCAAGCGGCGTAATCAACAGAAAGCCGGAGACGATCAGCACATCGCGCCGGTCAAACTGGGCGATGTCGCGAAACGGCGGCACGAAGAAGAAGTCGAAAATCGGGATGCTGATGATCATGGCCATGATCGCCGGCCCCAATCCCCAGGTGAATTCGACAATGATGACGGCGCAGGTAAAGAAGATGCCCGGCATCGAGTGATCGAGCACCGGGTGCAGCAGGCTGCGCACGAGAAACGCGGCAAAAACCACGAGCAACGCCCCGACGTAGCGCTTCGCGCCGGGTTCCGCCCACCGTCGGGCGTTTCTGATATCCATGATGCCTCGCCCGGCCCCGCCGGTGCTCAATAATCCAGGGGGCGACCGATAACACGGCGCCGCCGTTACGAAATATTACGGATTATCGCATGCCAGGCATTGACATTTCGTGACGGCTAACCCTAGTTCAGTAGCGCCTTAACAACATGGGACGGGGGGCGGCGCCCAAACGGCACTCAGCGCAACATGAACGACATCGCCGAGAGGCAGTTCAGTACCCGAACCGCCGCCTCGACGCTTGGCGCGACGAATTGCAGCGTCACGCCGTCGACGCGCTCGAGCGTCGGCCACTGGCAGAAGAGGTCGGCCAGCGCGGGGGTCTGTGCCTGCAGGCGCACCTCGACGGGCGTCTCGACCCGGTAGGCATGCCACGTGCGCGGGTCCGCGAGCGATGCCTTGGCGGCGTCGCGGATCAGGTCGCACGACTGGCTCGGGTTGAGCGTCATGCCACTGCCCTGTCCCCAGGCGGCCTTCGTCTGCACGTAATGCGCATGGGGGAAGATCAGTTGCGTCTCTTCGCAGAAGACGTCGTCGCCGCTGGCCATGACCATCGGCACACCGCGCTCGCCGGCGAGCGCGCCGTACAACATGGCCTCGCTCGCTTCCTCCCCCGCCAGCCACACGCGCGCGAAGGCGAAGCTGTTGATCGTATGCGCCAGGATCCCGGCACTCTGCGATCGGCTGTGGTAGCCGATCATGAAGAGCGCATCGCAACCGGCCTCCACCCCCGCCACCATGCCAAGATAGCGCGGCTTGCCCAGCACGAGACGGGCGCGCGGATCGAGTTCGTCCGGCAGCAGGTTGCGAAAGCCGCCGTGCGAATCGTTGACCATCACTTCGGTCGCGCCGCCGGCAAACGCGCCTTCGACCGCCGCATTGGCCTCGTGCGTCATCCAGCGGCGCGCGCGTTCGTATTCGCCATTGCCCGCCCGGGTCTGTTCGGCGTGGAAGACGCCCGCGACGCCTTCGATATCGGTGGAGATCAGAATTCGCATGATGTCGGCTCTGTCGTGAAAGGCTTACAGCGAGGCCCAGTCGGGCAGCACGTCGGCGAGGGCACGGCGCACGTGCGCGTCGCGCCCGAGCACCGACTCGGCCGCAAAGAGCGCGTGCAGGATCGCCTGCTCGGTGGCGTCCGCCGTGGCTTGGAAAATCGGATCGAGCAAGGCGTCCGGCACAAGCGCGGCGGGGGCAACGCGGCCCGTCGCGTCATGCGACACCGTATAGCCTGTGGTGAAGGCGAGTGCGACATCGCCGCTGCCGTGACCGTACACGGACCCCGTGCGCGCCAGGCCGGCACCGGTACGCGTGGCGACCCGGCGCAATTGGCGCGCATCGAGCGGCGCGTCGGTGGCCACCAGCATGATGATGGAGCCGCGCTCAGGCGCCGCGCTCAGCGCCGGCTGCGCCAGACGCGCATCGAGCACCGGCCCGACATGGCGGCCGGCGATCGTCAGTTGCGACGGACGGCCGAAGTTCGACAGCACGAGCACGCCGACGGTAAAGGTCGCCCCAGCCGTCTCGAGCATGCGCGACGCGGAGCCGACACCGCCCTTGAGGCCGAAGCTCGACATGCCGCGCCCCGCGCCGACCGCGCCTTGCGCGACACCGCGCGACGCGCTCGCCAGCGCCTGCGCATAGTGCGCCTCGGTCACGGCAAACGCCTGCATATCGTTGAGATAACCGTCGTTGCATTCGAGCACCGTCGGATTCAGCGATGGGCTGCCACGGCCGATGTCCGGATTCGCCGCGATCGCCGCGCGCAACTGGCCAAGCACCACGTGACTGACGGAAAACGTGTTGGTGAGCGCCACCGGCGCCTCGAGCACGCCGAGTTCGTCGATCTGCATCAAGCCGACGCTCTTGCCGAACCCGTTGATGACGGCCGCGGCCGCCGGAATCTTGTCGCGGAACGGATCCCAGCCGGCGTCGGGCACTTCCGCGGCGGCTGCGTTGGCGGGCGTCGGGCACACCACTGTCACGCCGGTCTGCACCGGGCCTTGCGCGAGCGTGGCATGACCGACGTACACGCCCGGCACGTCTGTGATCGCATGGCGCGACCCGGCCGGCAGATGCCCCACGTAGGGCGCACCGAACAAGGCTTCGCGCGGGTCCGTCGACGGTATCATGCGGCGCTCCTGCGCAGACATCAATGCCGGTCGAGCTTCGGATCGAGCGCGTCGCGCAGGCCGTCGCCCAGCAGGTTGAACGCGAGCACGGTCAGAAAAATGGCCAGGCTCGGGAAGATGGCAATGTGGGGGGCGTTGACCATGTCCGCGCGGGCTTCGTTGAGCATGGCCCCCCACTCCGGCGTAGGAGGTTGCGCCCCCAGCCCCAGGAACGACAGACTCGCGGCGGTGATGATCGACGTGCCGATACGCATCGAGAAATACACGACGATGGACGACACCGTGCCCGGCAGGATGTGCCGCATGATGATCGTCCAGTCCGACGCCCCGATGGAGCGCGCCGCTTCGATATACGTCAGATGTTTGAGCACCAGCGTGTTACCGCGCACGAGCCGCGCGAAGGCCGGGATCGAGAAGATGGCGACGGCGACGATCACGTTGATCATGCCGTTTCCCAACACGGCCACCACGCCGATGGCGAGCAGAATGCCCGGGAACGCGAAGAGCACGTCGGAAATGCGCATGACGATGCGATCCCACCAGCCTTCGTAATAGCCCGCGAGCAGCCCGAGCACCGTGCCGATCACCGCACCGAGGGCAACCGAGCCGAACCCGGCGGCCAGCGAAATCCGTGTGCCCGCCAGCACGCGGCTGAAGATGTCGCGCCCCAGCGAGTCGACACCGAACCAATGCGTCGCCGACGGCCCGGCGTTCAGGGCGTCGTAGTCGAAATAATTCTCCGGATCGAACGGCACGAGGTGCGGCGCGAGAATCGCGATGATGACGAGGGCGAGCACAAACGCCCCGGCGACCATGGCGATGTGCTGCTTCTTGAATTTGCGCCAGAACTCACGCCACGGCGTGCGCACGCGCGTTTGGCTGGCGGAGGCCGCGGCGTTGGCGGTAGTAGTCGGTTGACCCGCGTTCATGGTGCGTGCCTCACTTGTAGCGAATGGTCGGGTTGATGACGGCGTACAGCACGTCGACCACGAGGTTGATCAGAATGAACTCGAGCGAGAACAGCAGCACCAGCGCCTGGATCACGGGGTAGTCGCGCATCTCGACCGAATCGATCAGCAGACGCCCGAGCCCCGGCCAGTTGAAGACCACCTCGACGACAATCGAGCCGCCGAGCAGGAAACCGAACTGCAAGCCCATCATGGTGACGACGGGAATCATGGCGTTGCGCAGCGCGTGCTTGAAGACCACGCGCATTTCATTGAGCCCCTTCGCGCGCGCCGTGCGCACGAAGTCTTCGTGCAACACGTCGACGAACGCCGAGCGGGTGAAGCGCGCCATCACGGCGGCTACCGACGCCCCGAGGGTGATCGACGGCAGGATATAGCTCTTCCACGAATCGGCGCCCATCGTGGGCAGCCAGCCGAGCTGCACCGAAAAGACCTGCATCAGCAGCATCCCCAGCGCGAAGGCGGGGAACGAAATACCGGAGACGGCGAACGTCATGCCCAGCCGGTCGGGCCAGCGGTTGCGCCAGACCGCCGAGGCGACCCCGAGGCCCATGCCGATGATCACCGACCAGATCATGCTCACCAGCGTGAGCCACAGCGTCGGCATGAAGCGGCTGCCGATCTCTTCGGAGACCGGCTGCTTGCTGCGCATCGACAGCCCGAAGTCGCCGCGCACCGCGTGCGTGATGAAGTTCGTGAACTGCGTGAGCAACGGCTTGTCGAGGCCGAGATCCTGGCGCACCAGCGCCACGGTCGCCTCGTCCGCCTGCGGACCGGCGGCCAGGCGCGCCGGGTCGCCCGGCAACATGTGCACGAAGGCGAACACCAGCACAGCCACGATCAGCAGCGTGGGAATCAGGCCGAACAGGCGCTTGAGAGAGTAATTGAGCATCGCAGTCTTGCCGAACGTCTTGCCAAACCATGTCTTGCGGTAAACCGCGCCGCCAGCCAATGCCGGCGGCGCGGGCACGTCACACTTGCGCGCGGCGCTTACTTCATCGAGATATCGGTGAAGTTGAACGATCCGTCAGGCATCGTGTAGACGCCCGACAGGTTCTTGTTGCGCGCATACAGCAGCTTTTCCGTCACGAGGAACGCCCACGGCGCGTCGTTCCAGATCTTCTTCTGCGCGTCGGTATAGAGCTTGGCCTTCTCGGCGCGGTCGGTCGTGAGCAGCGCCTTGTTGAAGTCGGCATCCACCGCATCGTTCTTGTAGTACGCCGTGTTGAACAGCTTCGGCGGGAACGACTCGGAGGCCAGCAGCGGACGCAGCGCCCAATCGGCTTCGCCCGTCGACGACGACCAGCCCACGTAGTACATACGCACCGGTGCCTTGTCGGGATCCGGCGCCGACTCGACGAGGTCGACACGTTGACCGGCTTCGAGCGCGCGCACCTGCGCCTTGATGCCGACCTGCGCCAGTTGCTGCTGCACGAACTGGATCACCTTCTGCGCCGTCGTGAACGTGTAAGCCGACCAGAGGGTGGTCTCGAAGCCGTTCGGGTAACCGGCTTCCTTGAGCAGCTCTTTCGCCTTGGCCGGGTTGTACGGCCACGGGCCGGTCTTGGCGGCGTAATCCACCCCATTCGGCACCACGCCTTCAGCCGGCGTTGCGTAGCCCGAGAAGGCCACCTTCACCAGCGCTTCCTTGTTGATGGCGTAGTTGATCGCCTGACGCACGCGCACATCGTCGAACGGCTTCTGGCGGGTGTTGAAGCTGATATACCGCTGAATGATCGACGGGCCGGCGATCACATCGACCTTGCCGCTGGCCTTCAGGGTAGCGGCCTGCTCATACGGCAACGGGAAAGCGAACCCGGCTTCGCCGGTCTGCATCACGGCGGCGCGCGTGTTGTTGTCGACGACCGGCTTGAAGGTGATCGTGTCGACCTTCGGATAGCCCTTCTTCCAGTAGCCGTCGAACTTCTTCACCTTCACGAAATCGGTGCGGTTCCATTCGACGAACTCGAACGGGCCGGTGCCGACCGGGTGCGAGGCGATGTCCTTGCCGTACTTCTTGAGCGCCTCGGGCGAAATGATCACGGCCGACGGGTGCGCCAGCGTGTTGATGAACGGCGAGAACGGCTCCTTGAGCGTGAACTTCACAGTATGCGGATCGACCACTTCCGTCTTGGCGATTTCCTTGTACAGGTTATAGCGCTTGAGCTTGTTGTCCGGGTTCGTCACGCGGTCGAAGTTGGCCTTGACGGCGGCCGCATCGAAGGTCGTGCCGTCCTGGAACTTCACGCCCGACTTGAGCTTGATCGTGTAGACGAGGCCATCCGGCGACACCGTATAGCTGTCGGCCAGCACGTTGATGAGCTTCATGTCCTTGTCGAAGCCGAACATGCCCTCGTAAAACGACTTGGCAACGGCTTGCGACAGCGTATCGTTGGCGTCGTACGGGTCCATCGTCGTAAACGTCGACTGCACGGCCATTACGACATCCTTGGCGGCGAACGCCGGGGCTGCACTGAGCACCGCGGACGCCACGGCGACGGACGCGATCGCGGTTTTCCAGCGAGCGCCCAACAAAGCGTTTTTCGACATCTGTCTTTCTCCTTCTTGTCTGACGGGGTCGCCGCGAGCGCGTCTTGCGACTGCGTCCCTTGGCGGGCATTGTGGCTACAACGAGAACTGCAACTGGGGACTGCCTGAACTACTGAATCACCATCAATAAGCGCCGGCCACGCGGTGACGCGCCACGAAGTGCCCCGCGCCGACTTCCACCAGCGGCTGCACCTGCGGTTCATCACCGACCGCGCGGATCGGGCTGGGAATTTCTTCCGTCAACAACTCGCGCTTGGCGTGACGACGCGACGGATCGGCAATCGGCACCGCCGACATCAGCTTCTTTGTGTACGGATGCTGCGGGTTTTCGAAGATGGCCCGACGCGGCCCGATCTCCACGATCTGGCCGAGGAACATCACCGCCACGCGATGGCTGATGCGCTCGACGACCGCCATGTCATGCGAGATGAACAGGAACGCGATGCCGAACTCCTTCTGCAGATCGAGCATCAGGTTGATGATCTGCGCCTGCACGGACACGTCGAGCGCCGAGACGGATTCGTCGGCGATCACGACCTTCGGCTTGAGGGCCAGCGCCCGTGCAATCGCAATGCGTTGACGCTGCCCGCCCGAGAACTCGTGCGGATAGCGCTGGGCGTAATCGGCCGGCAGTCCAACCCGCTCGAGCAATTCGGCCACGCGCCGCTCGGCCTCGGCACCGCTGGCCACGCCGTGCACAAGCAGCGGCTCCATGATCGAGAAGCCCACGGTGAGGCGCGGATCGAGCGACGCGAACGGATCCTGGAAAATGAACTGGATGTCGCGGCGCAACCGCTGCAGCGCGCGCCCTGCGAGATCCTGAATCGGCTTGCCGCCGAATTCGATGGAACCGCCCTGGCTGGCGACCAGACGCAACAACGCGCGGCCAGTGGTCGACTTGCCGCATCCGGACTCGCCCACGAGACCCAGCGTCTCGCCGGGATACAGATCGAAACTCACGCGCTCGACGGCGTGCACGCGCCGCTTCACGCCGCCGAACAACCCCGACGGCACATCGAAGCGGGCGACCAGATCCTTCACGCGCAGGATCGGGCCGGCGTCGGTCTGGACCGGCGGTTGCGGCGTTTCCGCCACGGGCTTGGCGTCGGCCGGCGCGTCGTAGCGCAGCAGTGGAAAACGCGCCGGCAGGTCGGTCCCCTGCATCGAGCCCAGACGCGGCACGGCCGAGAGCAGTGCCTGTGTGTAGCGCTCGCGCGGCGCCGCGAAAATCTCGCGCGACGGCCCCTCTTCCACCGCGTCGCCGCGATGCATGACGAGCACGCGGTCGGCCACTTCCGCCACCACGCCCATGTCGTGCGTGATGAATACGACCCCCATGTGCATCTCCTCTTGCAGCGCACGAATCAACTGCAGGATCTGCGCCTGAATCGTCACGTCCAGGGCGGTCGTGGGTTCGTCGGCAATCAGCAGGCCCGGCTTGCACGACAACGCCATCGCGATCATGACGCGCTGACGCATTCCGCCCGAGAGTTGATGCGGGAAGCGGTCGAGCACGCGGCGTGCTTCGGGAATGCGCACGAGTTCGAGCATGCGCAGGGCTTCGGCACGCGCGGCGGCGGTGTCCTTGCCCTGGTGCAGGCGAATCGATTCGGCAATCTGTTCACCCACCGGGAACACCGGGTTGAGCGAGGTCATCGGCTCCTGGAAGATCATCGCCATGTCCGCGCCGCGAATGCTGCGCATGGTGCTGCCGCTCGCGCGCGTGAGGTCGACGAGCGAGCCGTTGCGGCGGCGCATGACCATCGAGCCTTGGGCGATGCGTCCCCCCCCGGTCTCGACGAGGCGCATCGCGGCCAGCGACGTCACCGACTTGCCGGAGCCCGACTCGCCCACGATGGCGAGCGTCTCGCCACGGTCGACATGGAAAGACAGGTCGCGCACGGCCGTGACCATGCGCTCGGACGTCGCGAACTGCACGGTAAGGCCGCGCACGTCGAGCACGCGCTCGTCGGGCAACGAAATCGTAGGGGTTGTCTTGCGCTCTGCCACGCCTGTCCTCGCTTATCTTCGCTTGCTGGTCTGAATCTTGATTCGGCGTGATGCCGAGTGATACCCAGTGATGCCGGCGATACCGATGGCCAGACCGATGACGGCCAGGCCCCTCGCCTTGGAGCGTTACTCGTGAATGGACGTCACGGGCGTCTCGCCCACGCGGGCCACGCCTCGATACATCCCTTCGGTATTGAAGGGCAGTGCGACGTTGCCTTGCGCGTCGACGGCGATCAGGCCGCCACGACCCTGCACGCGCGGCAGCCGCTCATGAATCACGCGCTCGGCGGCATCGGCGAGCGACAGGCCCGCGTAGGCCATCAGCGCGCCCACTTCGTAACACGCCACCGTACGGATGAACGCCTCGCCGGTCCCCGTCGCCGAAACGGCCGCTGTCGCATCGTTCGCATAGCACCCGGCGCCGATGAGCGGCGTGTCGCCCACGCGGCCGACTGCCTTGTTCGTCATGCCCCCGGTGGACGTCGCGGCCGCCACGTGTCCCTGCATGTCGCATGCCACGGCCCCGACCGTGCCGAACTTGGTGTCGGGATCGATCGGCTCTTTCTTGAGCGGCATGTCGTGGTCGAGCGCAACCGCCGCATCGGCCAGCGCACGTTGCCATTGGGCGTAGCGACCTTCGGTGAAAAAGTACCCCGACTCGACCAGTTCGGCGCCGTTGGCCGCCGCGAAGGCTTCCGCGCCCTCGCCCATGAGCAACACATGCGGGCTATGTTCGAGCACCGAGCGGGCGGCGAGAATCGGGTTGCGCACGCGATGCACGCAGGCAATGGCGCCCGCGTCGAGCGTGGCACCGTCCATGATGGCCGCGTCGAGTTCGTGTGTCCCCTCGTGGGTAAACACGGCGCCGCGTCCCGCGTTGAAGCGGGGACAATCTTCGAGGTGACGCACGGCTTCGGTGACGGCCTCCAGCGCCGATCCGCCCGCGGCGAGCACGGTTTGGCCCGCGCGCAAGGCGTCGGCCAATGCCTCGTGATAGGCCGCGATTTCCGCCGGCGAGGTGTCGCGACTGATGGTTCCAGCACCGCCATGAATGGCGATGACCGCGCGTTGGGCGTGACTCATGAGGCTTTGTCCTTTCTGTCCTGACGGCCCGGCGCAAGGCGGGGCATGGCCGGTGGGGCTGGGTTCGGTTGGCTTTGCATCGTGACGCCTGCCGCCGTGGTCGCGCTTGTCAACGCCTTCGCCGTGGCCGTGGTGGCCACCGTGCGTTGCGGCGTAACGATTTGACCCACGGCCGATCCTGCCGGCACGTTAGCCGGACGGCCTGCCGTGGCCGCCGGGGCCAGCGAGGCGGAATCGAGCCACGGCAGCAGGAAATCGGTGAGTTCCGTCGCGCGATCGACGGCGTGTTTGGCGCGTTGGGCAACGGCGTCGCACAGGGCGTCGATCATCGCCAGCACGCTCGCTTCAGAGTTGCTGGACAGCCGCGGCTTGCTGCGCACGAAAATCACGATGTCGCCAAGCGGAGCCAACGGCGACGTCGGACTGTCAGTGAGCGCCAACAAGGGCACGCCGCGCCCGCGCAGGCGTCGGCAAAGCGTGATGGTGTCCGTCACATACCGCGGGAAGGCGAGCGCGATCACCAGATCGCCCTCGCGCAGTTTGAAGAGCTGGCGCGCAGCATGCGTCGATCCCCCGGCGCCGACCACCGCTTGCACATTCTCACAATATGGATCGAGACCGTGATGCAGCAGGCCGGCGAGATAACCGCTCGCGCCCAGCCCCAGCACGTAGATGCGCCGCGCCTGCAGAATCGCGTCCACGGCACGCTCGCAAGTGGCTGCGTCGAGCGTGCGACGCGTCCATTCGAGGTTCTCGGCGGCTTGCGCCAATGACGCCGCCATCACATCGGCACTGGCGCTCGCCTGCGCTTTGCTCGTGCGCAGGCTTTCGATGGGGGCCAGTGTCGCCTCGAACCCCCGCACCATCGCGGCCCGGCACTGCGGATAGCCGTCGAAGCCGAGCGCGCGGGCGAAGCGATTGACAGTGGCGAGCGACACGCCGACGGCGCCGGCAAATTCGTCGATACGCATGGTCGCCGCACGAAACGTGTTGTCGAGCACGAACGCCGCCATGCGCTGCTGCGCGGGCGTCAGATCGGGCATGGCGCGCACGATGCGCTCGGTGAGCGGCAAATCGGCGGGCAACGAATCGGCGTTAATCATGGACCAAGGCGTTCTATGGGTGACGAAGAAAGTATATTTTCATTGACCCCCCGTCAAAAGAAAAAAAATAGTTCAAATGAGGGCGAGGCGAGCGCGCGTCCCCTCGAGTTTCGCGGCAACCCCTGTCAAAACAAGGGGGAAGCCCGCCATCGAGACGCAAAAAGCGGTCATACTAGGGGAAACCCGAATGCACGAACTTGCCGGACGCTTTGCGATCCGACGTTAGGCGTACGGCGTCACCGCGCGGCGATTTGCGACCGACGTGAACCGTCAGGCCGCCGCACCACAGCACTGTCGAAGGATCTTCTGGGGAGGCGGGGCCGGAGGCGAGTCGTAACGTGCGGTAAACATGGCGTAGCCGAGGGCTTACATTTGCCCGGTACGCTGACGAGAAGCCTTTGCCTCAAGGAGCATGACCATGCTGAGCCCGCATGAAATCGCCACGCTGTTGCTGGCGGCCGCATCCCTTGGCCCGATCGATGCCGATGCGCTCGAGCCGCCGGACCTCGCGGCGCTCGAGCAAGCGCACCTGGTGCATGTCAATGTCGACGAGGGACAAGCCAAAGTGATCGTGACCGAGGATGGTCGCCGCGTCCTGCATCGGCTGGGGCTGGCGCGAGCGGGCGGAGAGCGCGTGTAAGCGGCGCGGCCAACGATGGCGCACGCGCATCACGCAGGGCAAGCGGGAGGGCGTGTCGTCAGCGGGCGGTCCGCACCGACCGCATCAGCGAGGACGGCAGCGGCAGCGGGGTCGATGGAGTCAACGGGATGGCCCGTCGGCTCAACCGCCCGTGAGTGTCGGCAGGCAGCGACGCTGCCCGCCAATGCATCAGAGCGTCGCGAAGAAAAGGCTTAAGCGCGCGAGCACGATCAGCAGGATCTGCATCAGCAGGAACAGTCCCAGCGGCGACAGATCGAAGCCGCCGACCATCGGAATGACGCGACGGATCGGGCGCAGCAGCGGGTCGAGCAAGTGCTGGAGAATCGGCATGGCGGCGGCACGCGGATTGACCCAGGACAGCACGGCCATCAGCAGCGTCATCCACATCACGAGGTTGGCGCCCCACTTGGCCACCAGCACCAACGCCACCAGCAAGCCGCGCGGAAACACCGCAACCGGCGAGACACCCACGACGGCGGTGATCAGCACCAGATAGACGATGCCGCACAGCCACGCGGCGATCAAGCTCGCCCAGTCGATGCCGCCCACGCCCGGCACGATACGCCGCAACGGCAACACCATCCAGTTGGTGAACTGGAACACCCCTTGTGAGAGCGGATTGCGCGGAGGCAATTGCGTCGCTTGCATCCACACGCGCAACAGCAACAACGCGCCGAATAGCGAGAAGACGAGGTCTAAGAGTAGACGGGCGATTTCGACAAGCATCTGGACTCCAACGGATGGTGCGGTCCCCCGCAAAGCGGGCATTGTCGCATGCGTTCGCCGAAGTTCAATGATCTCCCAACGCTTTCAGGGGATGCTCGCCTTGCGGCCACGGCGAGACGAAGAAGGCCTCGACCTGTGCCTGCGGGACTTCATCCAGGGTGGCGTAGCGCCATCGCGGCTGTTTGTCCTTGTCGATCAGCAGGGCGCGCACGCCCTCGACGAAATCACCGGACGCGAACGCGTGATATCCCAGGACCAGCTCCATGCGAAACGCGTCGGCCAGATCGAGCCGACGTCCCTTCGCCAATTGTCGGTCGGTCACGCACAGGCTCAGCGGCGAGCGCTGCTGCAACAACGCGAGCGTGTCGACGGCCCAGGGGGTCTGCGCGTCGCTGGCGAGCGACTCCACAATCCCCGGCACGTCGATCGCACTGAAATGCCGGTCGAGGGTGGCGCGCACGTGCGCCAACGGCGCGGCGTCGGTCCACGTGCGCCCCAGCGGGAGGATGATGGATCGAAGCCGTTCCAGCAGATCGGCGGACGCAGATACCGACGCATGGCGGTCTGCCCGACTTGCGTCGCCTGCACCGTGGGCCTCGCTCGCGTCGCACGCCGGTCCTGCCCGTCCTGCGCCACCCATCCCGTCCGCGCCGAGCTTCGCGTCACTTGCCGGAGCGCCCTCCGGCCAATCGAAATGCAAGAGTGCCGCACGTAATTGCTGCGGCGCGTCTCCTTCGAGCCAGACGTCGGCGAGCCCGCAATACAGAGCGTCGGCCGCAGTAATGGTTGCGCCGGTCAGACCGAGATAGCGCGCCAGCGTCGGTGCCAGATGCCCGAGGAACCAGCTGGCGCCCACGTCCGGAAACAGGCCGATGCCCGTCTCCGGCATCGCCAGTCGAGTGCGATCCGTCACGATACGCAGCGCCGCCCCTTGCGCGACGCCCATCCCGCCGCCCATCACAATCCCGTCGAGCAGCGCGATATATGGCTTCGGATACCGGTGTATCAGATAGTCGAGACGGTATTCGTCGATGAAGAACGCCTGGTGATCGCTCGCGTCGTTCACGCGGCTTTCATAAAGCGCTCGCACGTCGCCGCCCGCGCAGAACGCCTTTTCGCCCGCGCCTTCGATCAGCACGGCCCGCACCGCGGGGTCGTCGGCCCACGCATTGAGCTGGCGCCACATCGATCGCACCATGCCGTGCGTGATCGCGTTCAACGCTTTCGGCCGGTTCAGGGTGATAACGCCGAACCCATTGACCACGTCAAACAACACTTCGTCTTGCGCCTCGACGGCGCGCTCATGCTGAATCACTCCCCCTCCCCCTTAGCCATGCTGCGCCGATCGTCGCCGCCAGGCCCATGATCCCGTCGCCGTATCGCTTGCCACCTTTGCCGTTTCGCGATCAGTCCAGCGCGCGGGCGATGACCTGACGCTGAATCTCGCTGGTGCCTTCGTAGATCTGCGTGATGCGGGCATCGCGGTAGTGACGCTCCACCGGATAATCCTCGAGATAGCCGTAGCCGCCGTGAATCTGGATGGCGTCGGAGCACACCGACTCCGCCAGCTCCGACGCGAACAGCTTGGCCTGCGACGCCTCGGACAGGCACGGCAATCCCTGGGTGCGCAACGCCGCCGCGTGCAGGATCAGGAATCTTGCCGCGTTGATACGCGTCGTCATGTCCGCCAGCATGTTCGCGATACTCTGATGCTCACGGATCGGCTTGCCAAACTGCTGGCGCTCGCCGGAATACCGCAGCGCCGCTTCGAACGCCGCCCGCGCCACGCCGAGCGCGAGCGCGGCAATACCAATCCGCCCGCCTTCGAGATTGGACAACGCAATCTTCAGTCCCTGCCCCGGTTCGCCAAGGAGTGCATCATCGCCCACCTCACAGTCGACGAGCGTGATCGGGCACGTATCCGACGCCCGGATACCCAGCTTGTGCTCGGGATGCCCCACTTCGAACCCCGGGGTCTGCGTCGGCACGATGAACGCCGAGATGCCACGCTTGCCGGCTGCGGGGTCCGTCACGGCGAACACGATAGCGATCGCCGCGCGCTTGCCGTTCGTCACGAACTGCTTGCTGCCGTTGAGCACCCACTTGTCGCCGCGGCGCTCGGCACGCGTTCGCAGATTATTGGCCTCCGACCCGGCCTGCGGTTCAGTCAGGCAGAACGCCCCGATTTTCCGACCGGCAGCCAGATCCGGCAACCAGCGCTCACGCTGCGCGTCGGTGCCGAATTTCAAAATCGGCCCGCAACCCACCGAGTTGTGAACGGACATCATCGTGGCGGTCGACGCACAACCGACGGCAATCTCCTCCATCGCCAGGGCATACGCCGTGTAATCCGTGTACGAGCCGCCGTACGTTTCGGGCACCATCATCCCCAGCAAACCCAGGTCGCCCATTTGCGCAACCATGGCGTTGGGCAACGCGCAGTCGCGGTCCCATTGTGCCGCATTCGGCGCAAGCTGCTCGCTGGCAAACGTGCGCGCCATGTCGCGAATCATGCGTTGGTCTTCGGTATAGAAATCCATGTTCTGTCTCCTGCACCCTGCCGTTATCCGAAGGGATCGCCAGCACCAGTGCCCTATCGATGGGATCAGTGTAGGGATCGCGCCGCATCGGCACCATAGCCAAAAGCAGCAAATTGCATGAGCGGAATTGCCATCGGAAACGGACGAAGCCACCCTCGGTAAAACCCTCGGTTCGGTCTGCGTCACCGAAGCGCCTTGCCCAGCGGGGAGCCCCGCCATCATTCAAGTCCCCACTGACGGAGTGGATAAATCCCTCACATACTCTGACCCGTTTGGGCATTGCCTCTCGCCGACGCCACGCATTAGGATGAATTTTGCCAATGCCGAGTGAGCGCCGCGTCCCAGATCAAGACGGCGCCACGGCGGTCCGCGATGCGTGCCCGAGCCTTTCCATCATAGGCGCGCGGTTGCGGACCGGTATCCGACTACAGGAGACGACCCATGACTGCCGACTACGCCGACACCTACCGCGCGTTCGACCTCGACGCGACCGTGCGCGCCACGCTTGCCGGCCAACTCGACGCGATGAACGCGTGCGTCGAGTGCTGCGACCGCCATGCGCTTCCCGGGCGCATCGCCCTGTTCTGGGAAGGGAAAGACGGCACGAGCCAGACGTGGACGTTTCGCCAATTGCAAACGCTCGCCGCGCGCTTTGCCAATTTCCTTCGCGAACAGGGCGTGCAGCCCGGCGACCGCGTGAGCGGGCTGTTGCCGCGCACACCCGAACTGCTCGTGACGATTCTTGGCACCTGGCGCGCGGGCGCGGTGTATCAACCGCTCTTCACGGCGTTCGGCCCGAAGGCCATCGAACACCGGTTGCACAGCGCCCAGAGCAAGCTCGTGGTGACCGACGGTGCCAATCGGGCCAAGCTCGATGAAGTAGCCCACTGCCCGCCCGTCGCCACGGTCAGCGGGCCGCGCGGGCAAGGGGTGCGCCGGGGCGACTTCAGCTTCTGGCATGAAGTCGAGCAACACGCCCCCGACTTCGCGCCGGTGCCGCGCAGCGGCGACGATCCGTTTCTGATGATGTTCACCTCGGGCACGACCGGCACCGCAAAGCCGGTCATGGTGCCATTGCGCGCGATCCTGGCGTTCGTCGGCTACATGCGCGACGCCGTCGATCTGCGACCGACCGATACGTTCTGGAACATTGCCGATCCGGGTTGGGCCTATGGCCTGTACTACGCCGTGACAGGCCCGCTCGCGATGGGCATTCCCACCACCTTCTACGACGGCCCCTTCAACGTCGAAAGTACGTACCGAATCATCCAGAAACTGGGTATCACGAATCTGGCCGGCTCACCGACCGCCTTTCGCCTGCTGATCGCGGGCGGCGACAAGGCGGCCGCGCCCGTGAAAGGACAGCTGCGCGCCGTGTCCAGTGCGGGCGAGCCACTCAACCCCGAAGTCATCCGCTGGTTTGCCGAGCACCTCGGCGTAACCATTCATGACCACTATGGGCAGACTGAACTCGGCATGGTCGTCTGTAATCACCATGCGCTGGCCCATCCCGTGCGAGCCGGGACTACCGGCTTCGCGTCGCCGGGACATCGTGTGGTCGTGCTGGGTGACGACGGACACGAGTGCGCGGTCGGGCAGCCGGGCGTGCTCGCCCTCGATCGACGGCAATCGCCGCTGATGTGGTTCAACGGTTACTGGGAGCGGGACACGCCTGCGTTCGTGGGCGAGTACTATCTCTCCGGTGACACTGTCGAGCGCAACGAGGACGGCAGCATCAGCTTCGTCGGACGCAACGACGACGTCATCACGTCGGCCGGGTATCGCATCGGGCCGTTCGATGTCGAGAGTGCGCTGATCGAGCATCCCGCGGTGGTTGAAACGGCTGTGGTCGGCAAGCCGGATCCGGAGCGCACCGAAGTGGTCAAGGCGTTCGTCGTGCTGCATCCGCAGTTCGCGCCGACGGACGCGCTTGCGCAGGAATTGCAAGCGCATGTCCGCCACCGGCTGTCCACGCACGCCTATCCGCGTGAAATCGAATTCGTCGCCGAACTGCCCAAAACACCGAGCGGCAAGCTTCAGCGCTTCATCTTGCGCAACCAGGAAATCGCCAAGGCCGCGCAGACTTCTGCCGGCGCGGTCTGAACCTCAACGCGCTTTTCTTTCAGGAATCGCAGCCCATGCAAATCAAGGATCGTGTCTTTCTCGTCACCGGCGCATCGTCGGGTCTCGGTGCAGCCACCGCCCGCATGTTCGTCGACGCGGGCGCCAAGGTCGTGCTCGGTGACATCAATGCCGATGCCGGCGCCCGACAGGCCGAGGCATTGGGCGACGCCGCGCGTTTCGTCGCGACCGACATTACCCGCGAAGACGACGTTCAGCGCCTGGTCGACACGGCCCAAAGCGCGTTCGGCCGTCTGAACGGCGTGGTCAACTGCGCTGGGCTCGTCATGGGCGAACGCATTCTGGGCAAGCAAGGTCCGCACCGACTCGACAGCTTTGCCCGCATCGTCAACGTGAATTTGATCGGCACGTTCAACGTGCTGCGCATCGCGGCAACGGCCATGGCCGCGGGCGATGCCGACGCCGAGGGAGAACGTGGCGTGGTCGTCAACACGGCGTCGGTCGCCGCGTTCGACGGACAGATCGGGCAAGCCGCGTATGCGGCCTCGAAGGGCGGCGTTGCCGCCCTGACGCTGCCGGCCGCGCGCGAGCTGGCGCGCGTTGGTGTGCGCGTGGTGACGATTGCGCCGGGCATCTTCGAAACGCCGATGATGGCCGGCATGACACCGGAGGTGCAGGCCGCACTGGGCGCTTCGGTGCCGTTTCCACCTCGCCTCGGCCGTCCGTCGGAATATGCCGCGCTAGTGCGCCACATCGTCGAGAACGTCATGCTCAACGGCGAGGTGATTCGTCTCGATGGCGCGCTGCGCATGGCACCGAAATAAGTCGTCGCCAGTATCGCTGTCATACGCTGCACGCGAATTCGGAAAGCGCCGATCCTGTTTTCAGACGGCATCGGAGGCGTCATCAGGGGCCGCACTGCTAGAATCGTTGCGTCCCCTTGCTACGATGTTCCGTTTCGCGACGCATGGAAAAAGGCAGCATTTCGATTCATTTCGTGATTAACGCGTTGGCGCATGTCGAGCGGCTCGGCGGCGATCCAGCGGCATTGCTGCATGCCGCGGATATCGCGCCATCGCTGCTCGCGCACCCGCAAGCCCGCGTTTCCGCGGATCGCTATGCGCAGTTGTGGCGGCTGATCAGTGTCGCGCTCGACGACGAATTCTTCGGGCAGGATTCGCGCCGCATGAAAGTCGGCAGCTTTGCGATGCTGTGTCACACCGTCGTCGCGTGCCGCACCCTCGAGCAGGCGCTGCAACGCGCAACGCGTTTCATGGGGCTCTTGCTCGACGACCTGCAGATGCATCTGGTGCGGGACGGCGCGCTGGCCCGACTCGAAGTCCGTGAGCGCGCAGACGAACGGTCGCCACGCATCTTCGGGCACGAAACACTGCTGATTCTCTTCTATGCGCTGACGTGCTGGCTGATCGCACGTCGAGTGCCGTTGAGCACAGCCTATTTTTCATTTTCCGAGCCGGCATACAGCGACGAGTATCGGACGATGTACTCGCCGCGTCTGGTGTTCCACGCGACACATACGGCCATCGAGTTCGATGCGGCCTGCCTCGACTTGCCGGTGGTGCAGAACGACGAGTCCGTGAAGGAATTCCTGCGCGCGGCGCCGGGCAACATCATCCTCAAATACAAGAATACGAAGGGCATGGTCGCGCGCGTGCGGCGGCGTTTGAAGACGATGCCGACCGATCGCTGGCCGGCCTTCGAAGCGCTGGCGGGCGAGTTCCACACCACACCGTCGACGTTGCGTCGGCGACTGGAGGACGAGGGGCAGTCGTATCAGTCGATCAAAGACCAACTGCGGCGCGATTTCGCGATTCATGCGCTGTGCCACACGTCCAAGCCGATGCTGGAGATTGCCCTGTCGCTGGGCTTTGCCGATCCGAGCGCGTTCTTTCGTGCGTTCCGAAAATGGACCGGGGCGCGTCCCGGCGACTATCGCCGCCAAGCCGTGGCCGCGTGACGCCGATCTGGCCGTTCAAACCGCGCGCGCATCCGCGTTGACGCCATCGCCCTCGCCCCGCTCACCCCGCTCACCGGGCGCGTCGTCATCGAGCTCGATGCGCTTGACCTCGCCCAGCAGCAACAGGTAGCACAACACGCCGGCGATCGCGAAGAGACTGATAAGCCCGAGCGCCCAGCCGAACGAGCCGGTCGCCTTGACGATGAACCCGATCGCAATCGGCGTGACGATGCCCGACAGGTTACCGGCGAAGTTCACCGCCCCGCCCGTGATGCCCACCATGCCCTTCGGCGCGATGTCGGCCACCAGCGACCACGAGGCCGAGGCCACACCTTGCGCGAAGAACGCGAACGACATGATGGCGATCACGAGGCCGTTGGCGTCGGTCAGCACGCTAAGCGACATGGTCGGCACCAGCAACAAGCCGGTCACGATGGGCGTCTTGCGCGCCGTCCCCACGGCCACGCCGCGACGCAGTAGCCAGTCCGAGAGCAGACCGCCGCAAACCACGCCGATGGACGCCGCGACGAAAGGCACGGACGCCATGCCGCCCGCCTTGAGCACCGTCATGTGGCGCTCGGTGATCAGGTACGTCGGGAACCACGTCAGGAAGAAGTACAGCGACGAGAGCGACGCGAACTTGCCCACGCAGATCGCGATGATCTGACGATTCCGGAACAGCGCGAGCAACTTGCGCCATGGGAAAGCGTTCACGGCGGACCGATCGGTTGACGCCGCCTCGACAAGCGCCCCACCGCGACGAATGTGCGCCAGCTCGGCGGCGTTCACCCAGGCGCATTGATCCGGGTCGCGATAGCCGACGAACCACACGCCCGCCCACACAATGCCCAGGAGACCGGTCGCGTAGAAGATCTCTCGCCAGCCCCACGTGTGGGCGATCCAGAACAGCACGGGCGTGAGGGCCGCCATGCCGATGTACTGGCCCACCAGATAGACACTGGTGGCCACCCCACGCTCACGTTGCGCAAACCAGATCGAGACCACGCGGTTGTTGACCGGGAACGTCGGCGCTTCGGCGATACCCACGCCCAGACGCATGGCAAACAACGCAGCAAATCGCGAGGCGAAGCCTTGCATGAATGTCAGCATCGACCAACCGAGAATGGCGACGCCGTAAATCGCACGCGTACCGAACCGGTCGATGACCCAGCCGCCCGGAATGTTCGCGATGACGTAGGTCCACGCGTACGCCGAGAAGATAAAGCCCAGCGCGACAGGGTCCAGGCCGAACTCCTGCTTGAGCATCGGGGCGGCCACGGAGAGATTGGCGCGATCGACATAGTTGATGACCGTGCCGACGAAGACCAGGAAGAGCATCCAGAAACGCACGCGCGACGGGCGCTGAGCCGCAGACGGACGCAGGGAAACTGACATGATGAGTCTCGTAATAAGCCGCGGGACAGCGGCACCTTGTTCGCCTCATATTAACCAAATATGGAACGATGGTTATTAGGCGAAACAATTATGACGAAGTGGTTTCAGCGAGACAAGCGCAATCTGGAGAGGCGCGTGATCAAGGCGTGCTGATACAGACCCACTGATGCGGGGTGCACCGTCGACGACACGCTGACGACACGCCGAAGGCATGGCGCGTGGGCTGACGCGCGCGAGCTGGCGCGATTTACTTCGTCGCCGCCGACGTTGCGCCTGCGCGATCCGAGCGGTAGTTGAGCTTGTGCGAGAGTTCGTCCGCGGCGGACACGACCTTCTCGACGATGCCGCTCTCGAGCAGCTCCGCTTCTACGCGCGACTGAGGAATCGTCACACTGATCACGGCGACGATCTTTCCGAGATGATTGCGCACGGGCGCCGCGATCGTCGAGATGTTCTGCTCGAAGAATGCCTGGCTCATGCTGTACCCGCGGGCGATGTCGTCCTGGACCACACGGTACAGCGCTTCCACGGTCGTTGGCGTGTGGGCCGTATAGCCTTCGAGCTTGGCTTCCGGGTAAAGCTGCTTGAGCGCCGGCAGCGAGTAGTCGCCGAGCAGAATGTGTCCGACGACCGTCGCATGGGCGGGCAAGCGAGTGCCCACGCGAACCGTGCCGAACACCAGTTCACGGCTCGCCGCTTTGGCGACAAACACCGCGTCGCGCTGATCGAGAATCAGAATATGGCTGGAGAAACCCGTGGCATCGCGCAGCTTCTCGATGACCGGCGTGCCGAGATCGGTCAGTTCGAGCGAATTCAGATACTCGAAACCCAGGCGAAGCACTGCCACGCCCAACCGGTAATGACGATCGTCCCCGGCCTTCTCGATGAACCCCTCGGCTTCGAGTGTCTGCAACAGGCGGAACACCGTCGAGCGTGGGATGCCGAGTCGTCGCGCCAAGTCGGCCCCGGCCAGCACGGGCTCGCGCGCCGAGAACGTCATCAGAACGCGCAGTCCACGCTCGAGGCCCGGGACGGAGTATTTGTTATCGCTGTCGTTGCTCATGCCGTTTGCGCACGCTGGCGCCGACCGGTGTGCAGGCGTGCCGCGCAACCGATAGACGATATTCATCGAAGGCGCACATTATAGGCCACAGGCCCGCCGTCGGGCCATGACGAAACGCCACGCGGCGACCAGGCCACTTTCTCATCTCCCGAGACTCGGTTGCACCGCGTACGCGCGGAGTTGCGCCCTACCTCGCGTCACCATGCCCTATCGGGGCGCAAGTGAGCACCCATCTTGGGCGACTCGCCGGCAACACGGCCAATGCACCGCAATGGGGGTAATTCCGAAGCGCGTCGACGCGCGCTTTTTGTCATCATGGCGGTTGCAAGCTTGACAAGCTGGCGCATGTGGAGCGAGACACTCTGGCCGGGGCCGAGAATAATAAAGGATCCGGACTGGCCAAAAGGCACGTATTCCTTTTCTCCTGACGCTTTTGCGATTGCCTATCCCAATAGCCACCCAGGAGCTGCGCCCACCTGCCAAGTGGGCGTTTTTTTGCTGGTCAAACGCTCCCTTCGCAGTGTGGTTCGTCCCGCCCGCGGCGTTCTTCATAAGAGAACCCGATGATCTGGCATGCTTGTTGCTTGTATTTCCAGCATCGGGGAACGACGCCGCCTTGGCCGAGGTTTCACGAATAAGCACTTACCGGATTGCATCGGTACCTGCCGGATCGTGAAGCTCGGACTCGCCCCCTGCGGCGCCTCCGTTTGTTTTGGGTCGAGGTGTTATGTTTACTGAACTGAGCGACGTTGAATGGCACGCCCTGCGTGATCTGATTTGTGACCGTCCGGTCCGTACGGAGCGGCGTGGCCGCCCTCAAGTCGAACAGCGCACGCTGACTAATGCTGTCTTGTGGGTGCTGTTCACGGGCGAAAGCTGGTCCAAGCTGCCCATGCAGTACCCCTCCGTGCCGACTTGCCGCCGCAAACTCAACGAGTGGCGCGAATCAGGCATGCTCGATACGATCCTGAAGCGCCTGCAACAATCGGGCCGCGACATCAGCACCTGCGCGGGTCAGATCAGCAAGCCGACCCGCAGCACGCCCTGCGGCGACACCGATCGCCTGCGCGGGGTGTTCTGGACCAACCCGGCCTCGTGGAAGCCGCCGGTTGCCGTTCGCTGATCGGCAAACCCACCACGACCACCTTCACACCGATTCTTGTCCGACAGGCATGCCGCGCAACGCCCGCGGCACCGTTGGAACCGCACGACGGGGTTAGCCAGATAGCGGCCTAATGCGCGCGAGGTGACCACCGGTCACCTCGCGCGTTTTCACATCGAAACGCACGTCAAAGCGCCGCGCGCACCGCTTCGGCAATCGCGAGTGACGCCGTCAGTCCAGGGGACTCGATACCGAACAGGTTGACGAGTCCCGCGACACCATGCACCGCCGGCCCATCGATGCGGAAGTCTGCCGCCGGCTCGCCGGGTGCGCTGATCTTCGGTCGAATGCCGGCATAGCCGGGCTGCAACGCGCCGTCTGCCAATGCCGGCCAATAGCGCCGGGCCGCCGCGTAGAAACCATCGCCATCGGCGGCATTGACGGTGTAGTCTATCTCGTCGACCCAGGCCACATTCGGCCCGAAACGCGCTTGTCCCGCGAGATCGAGCGTCAGGTGTACGCCCAGCCCGCCCGGCTCCGGCACGGGATAGATCAGGTGCGAGAACGGCGCGCGCTGCGTACAGGTGAAGTAACTTCCCTTCGCGTAGTAGCGTTGAGGAATGTGTTCGGGGGCAAGGCCAACGAACGTACGCGCGACGTCCACGGCATGAAGACCTGCGCTGTTGATGACGATGCTGGCGCATAGCGTCGACGTCATACCCGCCGTATCGACATCCAGCTCGATGCCCTCGGCGTGGCCCACCCGGGCACCGACGACGCGCGCGTCGAACGCGAGCATGGCCCCCGCGCTCTGCGCATCACCCTGCAAGGCGAGCATCAGACTGTGGCTGTCAACGATGCCCGTTGACGGCGACAGTAACGCGCCAAAGGTTTGGAGTGCCGGCTCGCGCCGGGCGACTTCGCCTGGAGTGAGCCATTGCAGGTCGTCGACACCGCTGGCGCGCGCGTTGGCGGCAATGGCCTCGAGTTCGCCCACCTGACGATCGCTGGTCGCGACGATCAACTTGCCGCAACGCCGATGCGCCACGCCGTGCGAGGCGCAAAACGCATACAGGCGATGCTTGCCCTCGACGCACAACGTCGCCTTGAGCGAGCCGGGTGGGTAGTAAATGCCGCCGTGAATGACTTCGCTATTCCGCGAGCTGGTGCCGGTGCCGATCGCGCGCTCGGATTCCAGGATGATCACTTCCCGGCCGGCCATGGCCATCGCCCGCGCGACGGCCAACCCGACGATGCCCGCGCCGATCACCACGCAATCGACTTTATCCATCGCTATTCCTTCGTGACTTTCCGATTCGCATGAAGACGCCGCACCGTCGCAGGCCAGCCTCCTCATGCGGATCGGCTGCGGGAGACGATCCCGCAGCTTCACCTCCGAACTCGCTTACAGCGCGCCCGTCAGCTCCGGCACCACCGTGAACAGATCGCCCACCAGACCGTAAT